>Ga0209034_10000378_pt1 | contig 22154 bp, 20 predicted proteins | sample MarorgKNORR_S2LV_2_FD_188219 | JGI IMG/M metagenome (GOLD analysis project Ga0209034, IMG submission 188219) | Marine microbial communities from the Southern Atlantic Ocean, analyzing organic carbon cycling - 250m_A/KNORR_S2/LV (SPAdes) (version 2) | ecosystem: Environmental > Aquatic > Marine... | reverse complement strand
TGCGATTTGCAGGGATGTGGGTAAACCGTCGCGTGACACGCCGGATGGAATCGAACTCGCACACATTCCCAGATAGTTAATCGCACGTGTAAACCGGGCGGGTGTTGATTCTTCATCGGCTTCCTGTAACGGCAGCGGCAACATCGGCGTTGTGGGGGTGACGAGAGCATCAAAATTTCGTAACGCAGCAAAAAAGCTCTCGCGGTCATCATCACGCTGAAGTACTGCCCCTACATATTCTGTCGAGGTGATATCGGCCCCCGGGACAATTCGTGCCCGCACGTTTTCATCGACCCGCGCATTGGGATTATCCATGATTTGCCCGTGATGGAAATAGCCTTCTGCCGTCACGATGACAAAGGTCGCTACCTTCATTTCTTCGAAGGGCTTGGGAGGCTCGAAGGTAACAACTATCGCACCCAGTTCTTCCAATTGGGTGAGCACTTGGTCGTAAGCTTGGAGTTGCTGATCATCGATTCCGAGGCGTTCTTCATCGGGTAAACAGCCGATACGTAGCCCGCGGATTCCCGCATTGAGGTCGACTCCGGATGGTTCGGACAACATCGCGTCGTACATGAGCGCGGCGTCGGCGACGGTTCGTGCCATTGGGCCTGGCGTGTCTAATGTGTGTGAGAGGGGGACAATTCCGTCCGTGGGGAGCATTTTCTCGGTCGTTTTGAGGCCGACGATCCCGCAGAATGCTGCGGGAAGTCGAACTGAACCACCGGTGTCGGTGCCGATGGCGCATTGGACCATTCCCGATGCCACCGCTACTCCTGAGCCACTTGATGATCCGCCTGGCGTGCGAGCCGTATTTTTGTCCCACGGGTTGTGTGGAGTACCCATGTGCTGGTTGGTTCCCCAACCTCCCATGGCGAACTCAACCGTCTTAGTTTTCCCAACCAGAATTCCACCAGCATCGAGTAGTCGTTGTGCGATTGACGCTGTCGCTGGCGATCGACGATCTTTCCATTCAAAACATCCCGCCGCTGTGACCTTTCCTTCGACGTCAACAATGTCTTTGAGAGCGAAGGGCACACCATGAAATGGTCCTTTGCTCCCACCATCGGCAAGAGACGCCGTAGCTAGGTCGGCAGCTGTTCGAGCCTCCTCTGCATATACCGCCTGCCAAGCTCCGACTGTCGGGTCAAGCGCATCAATCGCGTCAAGGCATTCTTCGATCGCATCGCGCGGGGTGAAAGTGCCCTCGGCGTAACGATTAATTAATTCATTTATTGAGACCGCCATCACTGTTTCCGTCTTTCTCAAACTGTCATTCGTGTATTAATAATGATTCGATTCGTGCGAAGCTGGTGGCATGTCGTCAGCGCCAACCGTGAATGTTGATCCTGCAGTTTTTTGGGCAAATCCGTATCCTCTGTTGGCTGAAATGCGTGCAACCACACCCATCTGCTTTGTACCGGAGCTTGGTGCCACATTAATTACTCGCAGAGATGACATTCATGTTTGCGAAAAGAACGTCGCCGTGTTTTCTTCAGATCAGCCTGGCGGATTGATGAACGTTTTGATGGGTCACAACATGATGCGCAAGGACGGCGAAGAACATCGCCAAGAGCGGTTCGTTTACTACCCCACGATTTCTCCGAGGAAAGTAGAACAGGTGTGGGCGGTGTTGTTCGAACAACTTACCGATGCCGTGTTGGACAACTTTGAAAAATCGGGGTCCACTGATCTCGTTCCCGACTATGCGACCGCTGTAAGCGGGGAAGCACTGAAGGCGGTCACCGGTCTTACTCAGGTCCGCTTCCAAGATCTCAACGCCTGGAGTCAGGCCATGATCGACGGGGTGTCCAACTACACCGGCAACCCTGAACTTGAATCACGGTGTCACGACGCAACCGCGGCGATAGACGCCGCCATCAGCGAACGTCTTCCAGAGGTAAAACAAGAGCCTGATTACAGCCTGCTTTCGGTCATGACAGAAGCCGGCATGACCGAAGACATGGTGAGAGCCAACATCAAGTTGACGATTTCTGGTGGCCAAAACGAACCTCGCGACGCCATTGCCGGCGCGATATGGGCCCTCTTAACTCACCCCGACCAGTTGGCGCTGGCGCTCTCGGGTGAAGTGTCCTGGTTGCAAGTTTTCGAAGAGTACTGCCGTTGGATTGCTCCTATCGGCATGTCGCCTCGCCGGGTAGCGGTCGAACACACTTACGGGGGCGTGGTTTTTGAGCCAGAGGAGCGAGTGTTTCTAATGTTTAGCTCAGCGAATAGAGACGTTGAACATTTCCGAGATGCTGATCGCTTTGATGTCACGCGCGACACCACGGCATCTCTTCATTTTGGAGCCGGACCACATTTTTGCGCCGGTGCAGCCGCGTCGCGAAGCTTGGTTGGCGATGTTGCCCTGCCAAAAGTGTTCCACCGGCTCGAGGATCTGCGATTGGACGCTAGCGAGCCGCCTGTCGAGTTCGGCGGGTGGGCTTTTCGCGGTCCGCTCTCCCTTCCTGTCGTTTGGGGGCGCAGTTAAACTGTTTGGACTACTCCGTCAGCTGCGGGGTCGGCTCCCCCATCCAAGCGCCCGTCAGTCGCCCTTATCCCGTGAACCCACGCGAAGTCATGGGTACGCGGGCTTCTAATGACCTCATAACCATCGGTTTCTAATACGTCGGTAACGGCCCACGGGACGCCATTGGAAACATCGATCGCGTCACTTGTTCCTGAAACTCTCGGCGCCGATACAGCTTCGAGCATATTCATTTGAAAGTCGATGCTGTTGAGGAGGACCTGGGTTACACCCATTGCAATTTGGGTACCCCCCGGGGCTCCCACGACGTAGGTCAATTTCTCATCTGCAAACACCATTGTTGGGCAAAGTGAGCTGAAACGGCTTTTCCCGGGCGCCAAAGAGTCAGCATGTCCGGGACGCGGGTCGAAAACGGCCATACAGCCGTTGTACATGAACCCAAGCCCGTCGGTGATGACGCCGGAAGGCATCCCCAACGAGTGCGTCATCGAAGCTGCGTTGCCGTTCTTATCAACTACGCAGACGTGCGTTGTATCTCGGGGCTCATATGCCAACCTCTCTACACTTGCTCGTTCGCCAGCTTGGATGGCGGCCGCGTGCTCTGCGGCATGAGCTTTCGAGATCAACCGCTCTAGAGGCACGTCGAAATGTTCGGGGTCGCCGACGTAAGTGTCTTTGTCCGAGGTAGCACGTTTCATTGTTTCGGTGACAGTGCGAACGTAATCGACGCTGTTGTGACCCATAGCTGTTAGATCGAAATGTTCGAGGATATTGAGCATTTCGAGGACCATCACTCCTCCCCCGGGGGGATGGTTGGTCGCTATGTCAAGGCCGCGATATGCGCTTCGAATGGGCTCGTTGTGAGTGGTTCGATAGTTGCGAAGATCGTTGTCGTCCATGAGTCCACCATGGGCAGAAATATCGTCGGCCATCCGTTCTGCTAACCGACCGGAGTAGAACACGTCTGCGCCGTCTGATGCAATGAGCTGCAAGGTTTTGGCCAGATCCTTATTGACGACCACGTCTCCGACTCGTTTGATCGAGCCATCAGATCGGAAATAGATGTCTCGGCCTGTTGCGGAGTTGCGAAGTCGCGCCCCATTGTCGGCTCGACCCATCGAGGCTCCTTCGACCCACCAGCCAGCGACGTGTGGACGGACGACGAATCCTTTTTCTGCCCAGTCGATCGCGGGCGCGACGACTTCGTCCCAATCTTTTTCTCCCCATGTCGTTTGAGCTTCGAAATACGCTTTTAGCGAACCGGGTGTGGCAATTGCCTGGTATCCAAGGTCGTTGACTTCGCCCTCTAAAACGAAACCGAAGCCATCTCTGGTTTCTCCGATGACAATGTCCGCCCATTGGTCGGCGCGAGTCGCAAGCGGAGATTTAGCGTGGAAGTCGATACACCTGTGGATGCCCTTGTCGGGGAGATAAACCTGCAGATTTCCGAAACCGGCGATGCCGCACATTTGAGGGTCGACCACCCCCGCGACAAAGCCACAGGCGATCGCTGCGTCGACGGCGTTACCTCCTGCGCGCAATATCGACGCGCCTGCTTCGACCGCTTCGGGTTGAGCGGCGACCACCATGCCGCAGTCATATCTCGTCACGATGGTCCTTTAAGGTCGAGTTTTTCTATCGATGGTCAGCCTTGGCTCCGGGCACCGCTAGCGGGGCGCACTCCCAGTTCAATATTTCCGGAAGGCATTCTTCAGCGAACAGCCGTAACGATCTTTCTGCATCTTCGAAGGGCATTCCGCCATAACTAAAGCCCGGCATTACCGCGTTCATACCGATCATTTTCTTGATGTGGTCGAACTTTTCTAGGACCTGCTCAGGGGTTCCCCAGGGCATCAAATCAACGAAGTCTTGTGCTGCGCGGTCCGCGCCCTGTTTTTCTATATAGCTGGTGATACCTGTATAGAACTCGTAACCCTTGACTCCTTCGTGCGGAGCTTTCTCGAACTCGTAGTGCCTCATAACGCTCTCGTAGTTCGCCCCTATGTATTTACGGGCCATTTCCTCCGCCCGGTCGGCGCTCTCGTCGACGAATACCGATCCGCCACAAAACGGCGGAGGTCCAGGTTCCCCGTTGACCTCCTCGAACACTCGGTTGTACTCAGCGAGGTCTTGCTGCACAACTGTCCATGGTTTTTGAGGGATAACGAGCACCCCATAACCCAATTGCGCCATCAGAGGCATAGATTCTGGTGAGACGGCTGCGGCGTACGCTCTTCCCTTGAAGGAGTGCTGTGGACGTGGCCGGATTTCGCGGAGTGGCTGCGATCCGAACTCGTTGTCGTACTCCATTTTTCCAGACTCGAGTGCGTCCATCACGAGCCCGGCATATGAGACGAGCCGTTCGCGTGAGGTATTCATGTCAACTCTGAAACCCTCGTACTCTATGCGGGCGAGGCCTCTACCGATTCCGAGGATCATCCGACCGTTCGACATGGTGTCGAGCAACGCTATGTCTTCAGTAATTCTCAAAGGATCATGCCACGGCAACACGATGACTCCTGTGCCCAGAAGCACATCGGGATGTTTGCCTGCCATGTAGGAAAGAAACTGCACGGGTTCAGGACACATTGTGTAGTCATCGAAGTGATGTTCAACCGTCCATAAAGACTTAAAACCTAATTCAACTGCGAGATCGCATAGACGAAGTTCCTCGGCGTATACCTCTTCGTCGGGTAGTCCATTGAACGGATTCTGAAAAACCGCGGTATATCCGGTGTGCATGAAATGTCCTCTCGCTTTTGTGACATCACGAAACTACACCGCGTCGAGGACCGCTTGTGTGGGTTCTAGATACGACGCAACGGGTACACGGCTGAAAGAATGGTGAATAGCTACGAAAGGAGGGCGCTGCAGTGACCGATGACAACTTGGCTGAAGCTCATGCCGCCTGGATTTCGACCGTGGTAGAAGACGTCTTGGAACCTGAACTTCCAATTTTGGATCCTCATCACCACCTGTGGCTCGATCGGGGCCACACGGGCTGGCCATACACCCTTGAGGATCTACACAGCGACACCGGGAGCGGCCACAACGTCGTGGGCACCGTATTTCTTGAATGCCGCGCCCAGTATCGAACTGATGGCCCTCATCATCTTCGACCTGTCGGAGAAACCGAGTTCGTCATCGAACTCGCTGAAGAAAGCGCCTCGTCGAGTGGGGCCGAGATAAAAGCGATACAGGCTCACGCTGACATGTCGTTAGGTGCATCTGTCGAAGAGGTTCTCGAAGCGCACGAAATAGCTGGTCGAGGTCGCTTTCGCGGGGTTCGATATATCACAGCGCAGGATGATCACCCTCCCTTAGCCATGGCCTCAAGCACCGCAATGAACGACCAGGCGTACCTAGACGGGGTTCGTCGAGTGGGCGACCTCGGGTACACCTACGACGCGATGGTCTATCACCCACAACTAGCTGAATTCGTTGACGTCGCTCGCGCCTGTCCCGAGACACCCATCGTTCTCGATCATTTAGGCGGAATATTGGGCACGGGCCCCTACAAGGATCAGCGACCTGAAATCCTTGCCCACTGGAAGCAGCAAATGACAAGGATTGCGGCTTGCCCCAATGTCTTCTTGAAACTCGGTGGGATCGGAATGCCCATGATGGGGTTCAGATGGGATAAACGCGACAAACCCGCGACTTCAACCGAGCTTGCCGACGCCTGGAGTGATCCAATTCAATTCGCGATCGAGGTCTTCGGGTCGCCGCGTTGCATGTTTGAATCCAATTTTCCGGTCGACAAAAGGGGCGCCGGTTACGTGCCGTTATGGAACAGCTTTAAACGAATTGCCGAAAACTGTTCATCTGACGAAAAGAGAGATCTTTTTCACGACACCGCAGCCCGGGCATATCGGCTCCCTTCAATTTCCGAAAGCTGACACTGCTTTACACAACGGAGTTCGCGATCCTGGCCGCTTAGCAAGTTGTCTTAACCCGACCTCCTCAGAGCCTGACAAACTCTTCTCATGGTTCATCGAGTAGGCATCATCGGTCTTGGGACAGTCGGGTCTCGTTTCGTTGAGCAGTTCAACAATCACAGCGAGTTCGAGCTAGTGGCGGCCTGGGACATGGACCCCACGGCCTGTTCTATCCACGAAGGGTCCGTCAACCTTCGTTCGGGAGCCGACGAGGTGATTGCTGACTCGGATCTCGTGTATATCGCCGTTCCGCCGCACCATCATCATGATTACGTAATGAGATGCGTAGCCGCCGACACAGCAATCTTCTGTGAAAAACCGCTCGGCATCGACCTAGTTTCAAGCCAAGAGTTGGTGCACGCAGTCGCAGACAGCGGGTTGCCCGCCGGGGTCAATTTCGTTTTCGGTGCCGCGCCTTCAGCCCGCGAGCTTCAACGCAAGGTGGCGAACAAAGAATTGGGGGAAGTGACTCGGGTTGATCTTCGATTGCATTTTGCGCAGTGGCCACGCGCTTGGCACGAGAAAGCACAATGGCTACGCCTACGCGACCAAGGAGGCTGGATCCGTGAAGTGGCATCTCATTTCATCTTCTTAGCTGCCCGGTTAATCGGCCCGATCACCATGGAAAGCGGAGATGTTTACTTTGAAGACGGCCCCACCGGCGCGCTCTGTGAACAGATCGGCCTCGCTCGCTTCGCATCGAACTCGACGCCTTTTACTCTCGCTGGCACAAGTCGAGGAGTAGGGCCTGATGTCGTCGATCTCACTATTCGTGGGACGCGCGGTTCGATAAGAATCTGGGATTGGTACCGGCTACAGCAAGCCGATGGCGATGAATGGGTAGACCTTTTTCAATCCGATCGCGATGTACTCGGGGCCAACGCCTACACCGCTCAGCTAGATCAACTTGACCTAATGATGGAAGGCGAAGAACACACCATCGCGACGTTCGCGGAGGCTTTATCGGTTCAGGAGTCCGTCGAAGAGTTATTGGCTACCTGAAACTCAGGACGGCCAACCACGCAAAACTCGCCGCCCTCTGGGTCCGTTAGCACTACTACCACGAAGCCGAGATGGCTTGGCTCTCCCGCGGGGGTGACCACGGTGGCCCCAATATCGACCAGGCGTTGTACCTCGACTGCTATGTCGTCAACGAAAAGGTCAAGATGCACTCGATGTTTTGCTGTCTTGCCTTCGGGGACCTTTTGAAATGTCAGGTGATTCACTGCACGTTCGAGGTCAGAGCCGGAGATAGTGATGTACGGGCCGCCATCTCCTTCCCGATTCGTAAACCCGACCGTTTCCGCCCAAAAGTCGGCAAGCCGTTCAGGATCGGAACAATCGATCGTTACTCCCATAGCGCGAAGACCCATACATGCAATCTTAGGCAGCATTGATTTACGGCAAGTTGGTTCGATGCGTTCGGAATTCATTAGGTTAAGCACTTGTCCAATCGAAATGAGAACCTGGGATGAACACCGACTTGTTCAGAGATATGGTCCGAGAGCGTCGCAGTGTGCGGGGTTATCGAACCGATCCGGTTCCGCGGGAAGTGATTGTCGACATCATCGATATTGCTCAGGGTGCTCCATCTTCTATGAACACCCAACCGTGGCATTTCCATGTATTGACCGGAGAACCCCTCGATTTGATTCGGCAAGGCAACACAGATCGAATGGTGAACGGCGCCGCTCCTCAACGAGAAATTCCACTCAACCATGGTTATGAGGGGGTGCATAGAAAACGTCAAATCGAAATTGCTGTGCAACTGTTCGAAGCGATGGGGATCGCTTGGGAAGACAAAGAACGACGTTATGACTGGGCCATGCGCGGGTTTCGTCAGTTTGATGCGCCGGTATCGATTGTGGTCACGTGCGACCGCACGCTCGAACATGACGCTGTTGGCCACTTCGACTGCGGTGCGGTGACTTACGGTCTGGTGTTAGCAGCTTGGACCAAAGGACTGGGTTGTGTCATTAACGGTCAAGGCATCATGCAATCTGATGTTGTTCGACAGCACGCCAATATCCCTGAAGATCAAGTGATCATGACATGTGTCGCAATGGGGTACCCCGATGACAGTTTCGTGGCGAACGAGGTGAAGTCGACTCGACGGCCCGTAGCCGAAGTCGCAAGCTTTGTTGGATTTGATGATTAGCTTCCGTCGCCAAGCTCGACCTTGGAACAAGTCTCACTAATGCGTTCATCTCGAGCAGTCCTACTCACGTTTATCGGAGCACATATCTTCAACGACTTTTATGCCACCGTGCTTCCTGCATTCCTACCCTCCCTAGCTCGGGAGTGGGACCTCGATTATGCGGAACTCGGGATTCTTTCGTTTGCATTCAGTGTGCTGTCGGGAGTTCTGCAACCCTCTTTGGGTCACTTAGCTGATCGAGACGGGCGACGGCGCCTCCTGGTCAGCCTCGGGTTTCTCGTTGGGGGATGCGGATTTCTCGCAATGGCGATCGCTCCCTCGTTTTGGTTCGTGGTAGTAGTCAGTTCGCTTTGCGGTCTTGGCACCGCGACATACCACCCTCAAGCGACGGCATTCATTGTTGAGGCATACCCCAACGATCGGGGACGAATGCTTGGGTTGCATGGCTGGGGCGGTTCAATCGGTCATTTTCTAGCCCCCCTTGTCGCCACTTTGGTGATCAGTGCAGCGGATTGGAGGTGGGCCATGTTACTTGTAGGCGCTCCCATCATCGCTACTTCGGCAGCTCTTCGCTTGACTTTGCACGAGACCCGCCCAAACCCCGAAGCCCGACTCCGGGGAGCAATTGGAAAGCCAATCATTACAGCGGCGCTTGCCTTCGGCCTGCTATCAACAGTTCTGTACAGCTACGTCACCTTTGTCGTGAAGATGCTCGTTGATGAAGGGTGGGCAGATACCACCGCTGGTGCCGCGCTGACTTCAATGTTGCTCATCGGAGCGGTCGCTCAGCCCGTCGGAGGCAGAATTTATGATCGATTCGGAGGCCGACGGCTTTTCATCGGAGCGACCCTTGGCACCATCGCCGCAATTCTTGTCTTTTCTCAAACTTCGGGTGCTATCTCACTTGTAGCTGTCGGAGCGATAGCTATGTTCGGATTTGGGCTGTTCCCAGTATCGATGGCTATGGCAAGCAAAATTGGAGGAGAAACGAGGACCGGTGTTTCAGTAGGAGTGGTTTTCGGAGTCACCGGACTGTTAGGTGCCACTGCTCGCCCGGCAGTTGGCGCCCTGGCTGAAGCTCTCGGTGATATTCGCCTCGCTTTATCGTGGACCGTTCTCTTGGCCGTCGCTGCTCTGCCCTTCGCAATTCGCCTCGAGGCCGACGAGTCAGCGCTCTGAGCGCCACATCCCCCACATTGCTGGACCACTTGGCAGAGCTAATTCGTTGACCACTTCAAACCCGAGACGTTCATAAAGCGGGACGTTTCGGGAACTTGAGCTCTCCAAGTAGCAAGGCTGGCCATCTTGATCGGCAAAGTCCAATGTGTGTTGGATAATCGCTCCCCCATGACCTCGTCCAGTGAGGTTTGGCACGACTCCCACCGTGTTGAGGTAAAAGTGGGGTTCGTTGGGGTGCGTGTCGCCAATCATTGACAAACCTTCGGCTAGTTCGGCCGCGCGGTCGGGGTTCGCTCCCAACGCGAGATACCAGAGCTGGCGAAATGTTCCTCCCTCATGGAGATCGCGACCCGGCGGCGCCCAAATAGTCCCCGCGACGATTTCATCGTGATCCATCGAAGCCCAACTCGTGCCCATTCCTATTGCACTCTGAACTTCAACTCGCATCCAAGCCTGAACAAGTTTCAGCCGAAACTTTGGTTCCTGAAAAATCCACGACATAAAAGGATCTTCTTCGAAGGCGCGTGCTAGCACGAGGCTCAACTCGCGTACGTCTCGCAGCTCAGCCGGCCGTATCTGTGTATCCAATTAAATACCTCTCGCGAACCTACCTGCGGAATATATCCGAGGTGGCCTAGCGTGAAAGGCGTTGATGTGAACAAGGAGTATTCATGGCGGAAATGAACGATGAGGAACGCGACACCTTTTTGAATGAAGTACGAGTGGGGGTCCTGGCTATAGAACGAGACGACAAAGGCCCTTTGTGCGCTCCTATCTGGTATCGGTACTCGACTGATCTCGGCTTCGAAATTGCTATGGCCTACGACTCGGCTAAATCGATTCTTCTTCGTCGTCATGGCGCCGCGACCATTTGTGTCCAAGACGAACAGCTCCCCTACCGTTACGTCACCGCCGAAGGGCAAGCCACCGTCGAGCTAATGACTCCGGAAGAACGCGATGAAGTTCTTCGCGACATCGCAATCAGATATCTCGGCGAGCAACTTGGAAACCAGTACGCCGATGCGTTTCCGGGACACGAAGAAGCCAAGGTAACTATCAAAGCGCGCCGTTGGAATAGCGACGTACTGGGTTGAGTAACCGATTTAGCTCTATTGGCTCACCCAATGGGACTCAGAATCTAACTGGAACCAACTCGCGGTTGCGCTTACAACAATGCCGATAACGCTTCGCGCGTTCGCAGACGTTCATCGGGGTTGCCTCCGAATTCGGCCACGATGATGTCGTCAGCTCCAGCATCAAACGTCGCCTGAAGACGATCTGCTATTTCAGACTCGTTGCCGACAATAGCTATCTCTTCGGGACCAGCCAGACCTTCTTGGTCCAACATCGCTCTATAACTGGGCAGGGTGCCGTACATTTGCCAGACCTTGGCTGCCCTTTCCATGCCGGCATCCATATCGTCGGTGCACAGCACAGGTAATCCAGCAAGAACACGGGGTTTGGGTCTGCCGGCCGCCGATGCTGCTCCGCACATCTCCGGTACGGTCAGCTCCGCAAGGGTTTTGTTGCCGGTCATCCACGTGATAGTGCCATCAGCGAGGCGGCCAGTTAAACGAAGCATTTGAGGCCCTAGGGCAGCTACAAGTACTTGTGGAACGGGAGCTCCTAGTCCCAGAGCCGGATTTCGGCCAGACAAGGTCTCGCCCTCAAAACGAACGGGTTCATCTCGAAGCTGAGGATTCAAAACTTCGAGGTACTCCCGTAAATGACGGACTGGCTTGTCGAAGTCGTAACCGTACTGTTTTTCTATTACCGGCTTATGTGAAAGTCCTATGCCGAGCGCTAGTCGGTCGCCGATGACTGAGGTCACCGAAAGAGCTTGCTGCGCCATCACCATTGGGTGTCGGGGGTAGGTAGGAATGACCGCAGTGCCAAGTTCTATTTCGGGAACGGCTGCACCTATATGGCTGAGCGACGTTAAAGCGTCAACCCCCATAGGCATTTGCGGAAGCCAATAGGACGGAAAACCCGCTTCGTGAGCTGCCTCAGCGTCGGCAATCGCTTCCTCAATATTGAAAAGTTTCCCCGCGGGGCCACTGAAAATACCTATGCGCACTTGCGCCTCCAATTAACGAAGAATGTCGACGTCACTTTGACACATTGCAGGCTGGATATGTCGGGATGAGGGCAAGTGCTTGCAGATCGACGCCTAGACGATTGCCACCAAGAAAGATTCTCCGTGGTTAACAGCGAAGTATGCGAGGCCAATATTTGGCGATTGGGAGATTGACGTATTTCAACTCATTACGAAGCCTTGATAGCCATGTTCGGCTACCTCTTCGCATCGTTCGGTGTAGCTCGGAAGTCCCCCGACATACAGCATGAAGTTTCGGGTATTTCGTCCCTCAATATTCTTATTCACACCCATGAACCATGAATCCACTTTGCTGAACAGCATTCGGTCCACCGACTCGTACACATGCTCGGTCCAGTCTTCCTCGGCCTTGGGTTCAACTTCGACGCGCGTTACGTCTGAGCTAAAAAGTTTTTTCAAGAACGTCGAAAGCCATTCCACGTTCTGTTCTATGCATCTAGGCATATTGCAAAATGTCGACGCGTTGTGAGGTCCAACCAAGGTGAACATGTTGGGAAAGCCAGCGGTTGCTAAGCCAAGGTAGGTGCGAGGTCCAGCGTCCCATTTCTCAGCAAGGGTGCGACCGTTGAGACCCTTGAAGATAATCGAATTGAAGGGTCCCATAACGGCGTCGAAGCCGGTCGCATAGACAATCAAATCGAAGTGATGCTCTCGATCTGAACATTGAATCCCATCTCTGGTGATTGTTTCGATCGGTGTCTCGTTGAGATCTACAAGGCACACGTTGTCTTGGTTGTATACCTCGTAGTACCCGCTTTCCATAGGGACTCGCCGCGTGCCGAAGCCATGATCCGTAGGAATAAGTTTTTCGGCGAGTTCCGGATCTTCAACGCGCTCTCGAATCTTTCGCGCAATGAAATCGCTAAGCGTGGCATTGGCTTCTTCATCGACTAACACGTCGCGAAAATTCCCGATCCAGATACCGAAGCCGGGTGACGCATACAGTTCTTCGTACAAAGCCTCCCGTTCCTCGGCAGTAACTTCGAGAGCTTTGCGACGATCCGAATCGTGGATGAACCCAGAAAAAGAGTTCCTACATCGTTCGAAAATTTCTTCATAGTGAGCACGAATGTCAGCCATCTCGGCCGACTCGATCGGGCTGTTATGGAGCGGGGCACACCAATTGGGACTTCTCTGGAAGATCGTCAGATACTCAGCGGTCTTAGCCACTTCCTGTATCAGTTGTACGGCCGTGGCTCCCGTGCCGATTACACCAACTCGCTTTCCGGCAAAGACCACTTCCTCGTGAGGCCAACGAGCCGTATGGAACGAGGGCCCTTTAAAGTCGTCCATGCCCTCAAAATTGGGGATCAATGGTTTCGACAAAATGCCGATAGCTGTGACCAGAAACCGACACCGAACCCGAAATCCGTCTTCTACATGCACCTGCCACTCATTGGAGATCTCATCAAAAATGCACTGAGTTACGGTGCTTTCAAATCTGATGTCTTCGCGCAGGTCGAACCGGTCGGACACGTGTTGGAGGTACCTAAGGTTCTCGGGTTGAGCCGAAAAGTGCTCCTTCCAGTCCCACTCATCAAGCAAATCTTGGCTGAAGGAGTAGCCATACGAATAACTCTCCGAGTCGAACCGGGCCCCTGGGTACCGATTCCAATACCAAGTGCCTCCCACTTCAGTTCCGGACTCAAGGACCAGCGCGCTGACACCGATCTCGCGCGCTTTGTATAGCTGGTACAACCCAGAGACGCCCGCACCGATAATGACAACTCCGTATAAGGGAATTTCGGAACTTTCGTCTACTTTCATGACACCAAACTTAGCCACGGCTTCCGCATCTCACGCAATGATCGCCCCGTGCGTAGGGCAGGCAACGGCGCGACGGATACACGGTTCTTTCTAACAAACCCAAGTTCCCTAAGTTTCTTTCCACCCTTGGCTGGGGCCGTGGAACCTCGGCTGGTTTCTACTACCGATTTCCTGCGCCCGGGCCGAGATAGCCGTGTCCCAATCCTGATCCGTAAATAGCCAGAATTGGTCGTTGATGATCGCGTCATGGACCTGGTCACCCACAATCTCAGGATCAAGACCTCTTCGAAGAGCGCGCTGGCTCAGCTCGAGCATCTGGTTACCTCTGTCATCGATCGCTGATCCAACCGACCCTGCGGCGCGAGCAGCAGTCGCGTTAACAATGTTGGTGTTTACGAAGCCGGGACATAGGCAAGTAACGCCAACATTTGTCCGTTCGATTTTCAGCTCATGAAACAGAGTTTCGGCGAGAGTAGCTACGCCGTGTTTTGCGATGTTGTACGGTGCGCCAAAGGGAGCCGAAATGTGGCCCGCTATCGAAGCCGTCAACACCACGTGACCGTCATCGTGCTCAACGAGGTGAGGAACAAAGGCTCGAACGCCGTGGATTACTCCTTGGAGAAGGATCCCTAACGTCCAGTCGTAGTCGGCTTTCGAAAGAGACCAGGATCGACCGATGGATCCCTGGACCCCTGCGTTCAAACAAACCACATTCGCAGTTCCAAAGGCATCGATGGTCGCATCAAAAAGTGCGTGATTCTGGTCTTCTTCTGAAACATCAGCGACTACCGCTATAACTTCCGCTCCAAGCCTACGAATATCGTCTACCTCAAGACTTAGCTTTGCTTCGTCGATGTCAGAAAGAACGACTTTCATCCCAGCGCGCGCGAAACGACGGGCCATGGCTAGCCCCATTCCTGACGCAGCTCCGGTCACTACGGCCGTTTTACCTTCAAGTTGTTTCATCCTCGGACACTAGACCGAACATCTCAGCCGATGCCTTCTCGGACTACCGTTCGGGGGTGCCAGATTTTCTCAATGACGCACAACGCGATATTCAACAACGAGCTCACTCACTCGGGCGTCTCGTAGCGTCACTCGACACCCACACACTCAATACCGAGCAACTCGAAAGCGAAACCCGCGTTCTTTCAAAAGAGGCCGGAATCTTTTTCCTTACCCAGCCAGTCGAGTTCGGGGGCACAGGCGGAACATCTCTTGATTTGACCATTGCCCGCGATGCTCTCGGGGCGTGCGGGGTCGGCCACCTACCTGGACTTTTTGGGCCCAGGCCAGGGCTACTAGCGCAGGCCTCGGAGCATGTGCGAAACAAATTCCTTCGTCCTTATTTGGCTGGCGAAGTGAAAGGCGGATTCGGGTTTACCGAACCATCGGACGCCGAGAGGCACACCTGGGCGCGATACGAGGGTGAAAATCTGATCGTAAACGGTCAGAAGTCATACGTAACTGGCGGATCACAAGCTGATTTCATAAACACCTTGGTCGAACTCACCGACGTTGGGCCTGCGATGGTGCTAATTGAAACAAACAGCCCGGGTGTGCAGATACTTCGACGCTTCGGGTCTATCGACGGCACCGAGCACGCAAGTTTTTCATTCACCGAGGTAAGTGTGCCGAACGAACACGTTATCGGTGAACCCGGGACCGGTATGAACAGAGCTCTTGATCAGGTCAACGATGTCCGCTTGGCTATTGCCGCTGATTGCGCGGGCCTCTGCAGTTTTGTCTGTGAATTAGTGGCGGATCATCTTGGCCGCAAACATCCAGATGAAACCGTTGGCGGTAGCCACCACCACATCAGGGTTCAATTTGGGAGGATGCGAGCTCAGTCGTACTCCGCCAGGAGTGCGGTGTACCGCACCGCTCGGATCGTTGACTCCGGAGACAACGCGATCAACGAGGTCATGGCTTCAAAGATCTTGGCTACCGAAGCCCTGAGCCTTGTAGTTGACTTCGCAATCCAAATAATCGGAGGCGAAGCTTTAGTCGAGTCACACCCATTGGCGTCTCTTTTTCGTCGGGTCCGGGCAACGAGGCTCGCTGAGGGCCCCACCGACATCCTCCACGCGAATATCGCGCGCGGCTACCTTGACCTGCACACAGGTCGGATTTGAAAGCCCATGCCATACCTCAACGAATTCTCGTCATCCGATGCACCTCTCGACATGACGCAAAGCCCCGAATTTTCAAGCCTCTGCAAAAGCGCTGAGGATCTTGGCATCAGCCACGCTCAGAAGATCCGTTATGTCTCTACCAACGTCATCGCGCGACATCAAAGATTCCATCTCTTGGAGTGGGGTGATCCCGCTTTGCCTACTTTGCTTTTACTTCATGGGGGAAACCAGTCAGCCCATTCATGGGATTTGGTGAGTTTGCATCTGGCGGACCGCTTCCACATCCTCGCCCTCGATCAGAGAGGACATGGTGACAGCGAGTGGGCTCGCGACGCCGACTACTCCTCGAACGCTATGGCCGCCGACGCGTGCGCAGTTTTGGAAACATTGGGCGTTGCCTCGGTGACCGTCATCGGACATTCAATGGGAGGAATGAACACGATGCGACTAGCTGTTGAGGAACCTCGACGAGCGGATCGCCTTGTCCTAGTCGATGTCGGACCGGAGCTATCGGATCAAGGAACAAAAAGCATCCGCAATTTCGTGACGGAAAATCGTGAATTCGATGACCTCGAACACTTCATTCAGTCAGTTCAGAAATACGATCCGTATCGCTCCCGAGAACACATCGAACGCACCGTCAAATACAACCTTCTGCAACGCGCCGACGGCAAATACGTAAGTAAAAGAGACCACGGCCCTCGATTGGCGACTACCCGAACTCAACGCGAACGCAGCGACCTTTTCTCGCTGGAAGACGCAGCGAAGATTACTCAACCGACGCTGCTGATCAGAGGAGCAGATTCCAACGTGCTCGCAGCAGACGCCGCTCAACGATTTGTTAATGCTTTGCCCGACGGCCAATTGGTGACTGTCGCGAACAGTGGTCACAACGTGCACGGCCAAAACACCGTCGGATTCATTAAAGCGTTGACTCCTTTTTTGAACGCTTAAGCACACTGAGCCTAAATACCGAACGACTGATCAGTCGAACTCCTCGGGTTTCCTGTGCGCTGTTGAGAGTCGTTTGATTTTGCAGAAAACGAGCTCCGATGCAGAGGAGTTGGGTAAGCGCGTAGGGTGACCCAATGGAATCTATCGAGCTAGAAACGTTGATTATTGAGGCATCCGACAACGGCGTTGTGACGGTAATGATGAACCGTCCAGAAAAAAAGAACGCGGCGAACTCAGTGATGTGGGACGAACTGCGCGACACCTGGAACGCTCTCGCGGTTGACCCGAAGGTCAGGGCCGTAGTCATGACCGGTGCCGGCGACGCATTCTGCAGCGGAGCGGACCTCGCGGGGCAACAACGAGACCGTCATCAACTGGTTTCGATGAACCTTATCCATCAAACAGTTGAGGCCTTGTATTCGATCATGGTTCCTGTGATCGCGAAGGTGAACGGCGTCGCCGCGGGCGCAGGCATGAACATGGCGTTGGCGTGTGATTTGATCTTGGCGAGTGACCAAGCTCGTTTTAGTGAAATCTTCGCTCAGCGAGGATTGAGCGTCGACTTCGGCGGGACATGGGTGTTGCCTAGATTGATCGGCTTACACAAAGCTAAAGAACTTGCCTTCTTTGCCGATGTTATTTCTGCCGAACAGGCGGCAGAATTCGGAATCGTCAACAAGGTCGTTCCCCACGAACAACTTGATGCAGAAACCCAGGATTGGGCGAACCGCCTAGCGGCCGGACCACCATTAGCGTTGGCCATGACAAAGCGAATGCTGACGCTAAACGCAAGTAACGACTTTAAATCAGCGCTCGAAGCGGAGGGCATGGCCCAGACCGTGAATTTTTATACCTCAGATACCAAAGAGGCGGTTGCAGCGTTCTTGGACAAGCGCGAACCCAAATTTGAGGGTCGATAAATGCATGAACTAGTCGTCGTCGGAAACGACTTTGAAGCAGCAACCGAGATTGCTAGCAATCTCGGCGGTGTTTGCTATCTCGGCGATCCCGACGAAACTCGAACTCTGCCTTTTAGAACAATGGTTCGAGCGGCCACTGATGATCCGCAAAAGCTTGCGGCTGCGGCAGGGGTCGGGACCTACCTTGTGTTCAGCAGGGTGATCCGCGAACGGCCCGTCGCGGCGCAAGTAGGAACCCCCTCTCCTGGGGTCACCGCTGTATTCCCTTTACTGCACCATCCTGACCTCAGCCACCAAGAATCGGATGCTCATTGGCGTGACGTGCATGCCGAACTCGCTCTTCGCCATCACCCTGGGATGTGGGATTACACCCAGTTGAGCGTGGTGCGCACTTTGGATGGACCAAATATCGATGGATTCGCGCTTGTAGCTTTCGATTCGTTGACATCGATGAGAGAACGATTTTTCGGTGACGATAATGACCGAGACGTGATTTACGCCGACGTCGCGAGTTTCGCTGATCCCAAATCCCCGAGACGCGTGGTGGCCACCGAAACGATATATGGGCGACGTCCGCCCACCGCGCACGTGACGTGGCCTCAGGGGTGAACCGCGTTCCTACGCTATTTTTTTTGGCCGTCGCAACCGCCGTCTCTCAATCATTTGGCCGATTTACTTATTCGGTTCTCTACACCGAAATTCGAGATGATCTCGAACTGTCAAACACCGCCGCCGGAGGCATCGGCTCACTCAACCTGATCGGATATCTGTTGGGCTCACTTGTCGTTGCCTTCGCAGTTGGCCGTCTCGGGCTGGCGCGGACAGCGAAGTACGGCTTGGGCGGAGTAGTTGCCGGTCTCGCACTTCTGGGTTGGGCCCCCGCCACCGCTGCAGTCGTCTGCGCGCTCTTCCTGACCGGCATAAGCGCGGCGGGGGTTTGGGTTGCGGCTCCAGGTTTGGCAACTACCGTTTTAGGGCCAGCTAGAAGGGGCGTCGCAGCGGGTTGGGTTAGCGCGGGAGTGGGCGCTGGTTTCGTAATGGCATGCGTTTTTGATGTCGCGATGGCGAACTGGCAGTCGGTCTATCGGATTGAAACCTTGATCGGTGTCGCATGCTTGATTCTGCTTTCCCTCACTGTGAGGGATTCTTCGTCGATCACTCCTTCAAATGGCTTAAGTCCTAAAGCCCTCAAGCAAATTCCCGGCTGGTTGAACCTTTGCACGACATACGGAATTTTCGCCGTTGGCGCTTCTCTCGCGATGACTTTCACCGTGGCATTCCTAGAAGAAAACGCTGGTTACAAAGCTCATTCAGCATCGCTCATTTATGCTTTGATCGGCGTCGGAATGGTCGTTGGTGCTTGCCTGATGGGAGGACTATGCGATCGAATCGGAAGGAACTCCGTTCAAATGGCGTCCCTCGCGGTCATGGCTGCATGTTGCGCAACCATCGCCAGTAGCCACCCATTGGGAACGACTATCGCGACAATGGTCTTTGGCGTCGCATTCACCGGAGTCACAGTTGCAGTCACGGCGAAAGTGAGTCAGCACTTAGACGCAGAAGCATTCGGCGCGGCGTACGCGGTTGTAACAATTGTCTTCGGTGCCGGCCTCGCAGTCGGACCTCAACTCGGCGGCGCGATGGCCGATTCGACGGGGTCGTTTCGGCCCGCCCTAATACTCGCCGCAATTTGTGCCGCGCTGGGTTTCGTTTTGACAGTGCGTGACCGCAGACACCAAACGCCTCGGAACCTAAGCCGGCATACCTAAACGTTCGTGAACAGGCGCCAAAGCCTGCAGTTCCGGCATCACTTCACGCGCAAATAAATTCATGTTGCGGTCCGCCTCTGCATGGTCCATTCCCGCGAAACTAAATACCCCCATGAACCCGTCCATGAACGTCTGTTCTTGAAGGTTCACGATCTTGTCGTAGACCTGTTCGGGTGTTCCCCACAGCTGGAGGTCTATGAAGAAGTCAGTCATCATCTCCAAGCCCCCGGGAGCCTTAAGCCGGTCGTACATCAGTCCATGATGTTCGTAACCCGGGGTGTCTTTTAGATGAGGCTTGTCAAATTCGTAATGGTCAATGATTGTGTCCCAATAGCCACCGATGAACTCGCGGGCCTTCTCTTCCGCTCGATCGGCGTTTTCGTCGACGAACGTCCAACCCGCAACCATTGGCGGGGGAGGTTCTTCTCCGTTCGCGTCCCGATACACGGCTCTGTAGTCCTGTAGTTCTTGGCGGACTGCTTTCCACGGCTTCTGCGGCACAATCAAAATGCCAACCCCCATTTCAGCCATAATCCGAGCCGAATCTGGTGAAACCGCTGCCGCATAAGCTCGTCCGCGCATCGATTTGATAGGGCGCGGGCGAATATCGACCCGGGGCTGATCCACAAGTTCGCCATGGTATTCCGCGTAGCCGTTTTCCAATGCGTTGAGCACCATTTCAGTTGATTCTTTAAAGCGGAGCCTTGCCGAAGCCATTTCAGTTCGGAACCCGTCAAATTCGACTTTGCCTGTGCCTCTTCCCAGCCCAAGTATCAGACGACCGTCAGATAGGTTGTCGAGCATCGAAATTTGTTCGATGACTCTTAAAGGGTCGTGCCATGGGAGAACGCACACCATTGACCCCAACTGAATCGATTCAGTAGCTCCAGCCATGTAGGTCAAAAATTGCAGAACATCTGGGCACATCGTGTAACTGGTGAAGTGATGTTCGACACTCCACACTGAATCAAACCCGAGACTTTCCGCCTGCAACGCTAGAGCTAAATCTTGTTGGTAGACCTGCTGGTCCGGAATCTGCTCACCGGGGTTCTGAAATATGACACTCATACCTACGTGCATTACGTTCTCCGACACTTAAAGGGTTAAAAAAACGAACACTCTCAGATTATTCGATCTGTCGCCTACCTATCAGGGCATTCCAATCTTGCATCTGTCGCGGTTCTTCAAAGATGATCTTTGGGAACGTGGCTCGAAGTCGCGATAACTGTCCCGGCGACACCCCGCTGAGACCGAGCCAGCCGTCTTCAGAAAGCAGTGAAACTAGTCCGTCGGCCATTGCGCGGAGGACTTCATCGTGAATGTTGGCAACCACGACGTCGTAGCTTCCCGAAATTTCCTTGAGCGGCGTTGATGAGAACTGTGTTCGATCTGAGATTCGGTTACGGCGCGCATTAGTTTCCGCAGCCGCCAGCCCAACGGCGTCAATGTCAATCCCGGTAGCCCTGCTAGCTCCAAAACAGACTGCCGCAATCGCCAACACTCCAGATCCGCATCCGACATCGAGAACTGTTTCCTCTCCCGTGATATTTGAGGCAAGTTCCTCGAGTAGCAATCGGGTTGACGGATGATCGCCCGTTCCGAACCCTCCTCCAGGGTCAATTTCAATAACTATTTCAGCTGAGGAATTTACCCATGGAAAACACACCTCGGCGCGTTCTCCAACAGAAGTTGGGCGGTTTCTTTTTCGCCAGGCGACAGCTCTCGCTTCATCGGGCGGACCAGCGACGGCTGGGTGGCCCGCACCTCTTAAGTCGGCTACGAGATTTCTAGCTACCTCCTCATCGTCAACCTCATACCAGGCAACCCAACGATTTGAGCGAAGTAGCTCCCACTCCCCCTCTATTCCGACCATTTCCTCCACAACGTCTTTTGAGAGCGCGTCCGCGGCGACAACTACTTGACCTGTCATCCCTCTAACGAAAGTTTCGGCGCACGAGGTTCAAATTCTCGTCCTGCTGCCTCTCGTGACTCATTGGCGGCTGACTCAAATATTCCCTTCGCCATCAGTGAGGATTCGGCTGCTCGACGAGTGAGATATATCCAGGATCGAATTTCATGGACTTCGCTTGAATTGGGTGCCGCGTCCGCCGCTATATCGATTAAGTGGCAGGCGACGCGAAGCTGGTTATCTTCAGCCAATACGCGTGCTCGCTCCGCGAGTGTTGAGACGCCACCAGCTAGCTCAACCAATTCGGTTGCTATCGCAACATCGGATGCCGGCTTTAATCGCGAGGGTTTGCCGTCCCACCATCCGCCATAGAGGCGCCAAATGTTTCGAATGACGAACTCCGGTTCGTCGTACAACGGGCGCAGATAGGGCAATTCGAGTACATCGGGATCTACGCTCACGCTTAGCGCGATGTCATTGAGCGTCGCTCCTGAATTCATCGCAGAAACAACGTCATCGACTAACTGCTCAAGTGTTGATGCCACTGTGTTCAAACACGAAACGATCCGCTCATGGCCGGAAATGGGCAAACCGTGTGCCGGAACGAAAAGTTCAACATCTGTGGATGACATTTGACGGAGCGACGCTGCCCATTCCAGCGGGTACCGCTGCACTTTCTGGGGATTCCCGCAGTTGGGGAAGTTCCATATGAACTGATCACCAGCCGAGATCATCCGATACTGAGGTATCCACGTCCACGTGTGGTCATCGGTTTCGCCCAACGCGTGGTTGAGTCGAAATTCAATTCCACCAACTTC
>Ga0209034_10000374_pt1 | contig 22330 bp, 20 predicted proteins | sample MarorgKNORR_S2LV_2_FD_188219 | JGI IMG/M metagenome (GOLD analysis project Ga0209034, IMG submission 188219) | Marine microbial communities from the Southern Atlantic Ocean, analyzing organic carbon cycling - 250m_A/KNORR_S2/LV (SPAdes) (version 2) | ecosystem: Environmental > Aquatic > Marine... | reverse complement strand
GACTGGAAGTCCCTAAAATTACTACAGGAAGAGATTTCTCTATATTTTGCTTGAGAAGGCACCCATGCCTCTATGTCATAGGTTTTTGCCGCACTAAATCCTAAATCAGCAGTACACAGTGAAACTACTCTATAAGGAATTTCCAGAGCTTTCATCACAGCTTCAGCGTGCTGGGTTAATTCTTCTAGAGCCTTTTCAGAATTGCCCCCCTCTACTACTTGCACTAACTCTACTTTCTCGAATTGATGAAGTCGCATTATGCCTTTTGTATCTTTGCCATAACTTCCAGCTTCGCTTCTAAAGCAAGGAGTATGACTTACCCATTTTATAGGTAGTTCCTTAGAATCAATTACTTGGTCTTTAAGCATATTTGAAATTGGAACCTCTCCCGTTGGACTTAAGAAATAATTATCTGAGCCCTCTAGTTTAAAAAGGTCTTCACCAAATTTAGGCAATTGACCTGTTCCTATTAAAGAATCAGAGCTAACTATGTAAGGAACATAAAGCTCCTCATAGCCATGATCTTTTATGTGCATATCAAGCATAAATTGAGTTAAAGCCCTGTGTAATCCAGCGATATCTGATTTTAAAACTGAGAATCTGGAGCCTGTTATTCTTGATCCAGATTCCATATCAATTCCATCTACTAATCGCCCTATCTCAATATGATCTTTAGGTTTAAAAGAAAACTCAGGAATCTTACCCCAACTTCTTATCTCTACATTATCATCTTCAGAGCTACCTACGGGTACATCTGGATCAGGTATATTGGGTAGTTCTAAAAATAAGTTATGTAGGTCTTCAAGAGTTGAATCTAGTTTTGATGACTTCTTTTTAATTTCTTTAGTTATAGCTGAAGCTTCCTCTTCTTTTTCTTTGGAACTTTTTTTTGCTGCCTTTAGGTTTCCAATTTCTTTTGAAATTGTATTTAAAGAGGCTTGTAATTTTTCAGTGTCTGATTGAAGCCCTTTCCTAGTTCCTTCTAACTTTTTTAATGATGACAAGTTTGCCTTTAACGACCTTTTTTTTAAAGAATCCTCTACTAAATGGAGATCATTTCTTATTATTTTTGGATCTAACATTAATCTAAGTTTTTATTTTTTATTTATTACTGTTCCTGAAGCTAACAATATCAGTTCCTTCAGGAATATTTAATTTAAATTCACCATTTGGAATTGTACTTAAAGAAACATTTTTAAATTTTAATGAGACAGTTTGTCCAAAAGTATCTAAATATTCAAAAGAATCGAAGACGTCGTTTTTAACCCCTATATCAATCCACTTAATAAAACTCTCCTCTTTCTTACTAGTAAGTAAACATGAAAACTGATTTAAGTCTTTTCGACACTCGCTGAAAATGAAGAGTTCTTTAATTTCTTTAAGACTAAGTGTAAACAAGCCTACTGGAGTTTCTTCTAGAAGTTCTTCTAAGGGTTGAATATTAAGTTGTTCAAGTTCAGGATCAAATCTATAGAAATCTTTTCCATCAGAAAACATTACTTCATTAAGAGGTTCGAAATAAGAAATCTTAAAAATACCTGATCGATGTGCCCTGATTTCTCCTTCTATTAACCTTTTCTTTTTTTCCTGTAATGTGGTTTGTTCAAACTGAGCAGAAAAATATTGGTGTTTATTAATGGAGTTAAACAGATAATTAGAGTCTTCAGAGAGGCCTACTTGCTCTTTTGTATCGGTATAAATTTTACCCTCGGTATCATAAGTGTTTTCATCGCTATTGGTTGTAGCCTTTAGAGCAGGATTAAAAAATAAAACTAAGGAAAAAAAGAAGGAAATAAAATATCTCATGCTAAAGAAATGAATTTTAGCCGTTAATCCTCAGGAGGAGGTGCTACTAAAACTTCTCTATTTCCGTTTGCTGCCATTGGACTAACGACTCCCGCTGATTCCATTGTTTCTATTAATCTAGCAGCCCTGTTGTATCCAACTCTCAGTCTTCGCTGCACAGCAGAAATTGAGGCTCTTCTTGATTGAGTTACAAATAAGACTGCTTCGTCATAAAGTTCATCAGCCTCTCCGTCGTCTTCTGAATTACCAATTGTTGGGATACCAGGCATGCCTATAACAGCACCTTCTTCTTGAGTAACTTCATCAATATAAATTGCTTTTCCTCTCTCTCTCCAGTCATCAGCTACTCTCTTGACTTCATCATCACCCACAAAAGCACCATGAACTCTTTGTGGGATTGACGTGCCGGCTGCTAAATAAAGCATATCTCCTTTACCAAGTAGCTGTTCAGCCCCTCCTTGATCAAGGATAACTCTGGAGTCCATTTTAGAAGCGACTTGAAAGGCTATTCTTGCAGAAATATTTGCTTTAATGAGGCCAGTAATTACATCTACGGAAGGTCTTTGTGTAGCTAACAGCATATGTATTCCAGCTGCCCTAGCTTTTTGGGCAATTCTTGCAATTAGTTGTTCTGCCGTTTTACCTACTATCATCATTAGATCAGCTAATTCATCCACTGCTAAAATAATATTAGGAAGATTTTCTAAATCCGGCGCCTCTGATTCTAGTTCTTCATCTTCCTCTTTTTTCCAAAGCGGATCCTTTATTGGTGTTCCTGAATTAATAGCATCAGAGACTTTCTTGTTATAACCATTAAGGTTTCTTACTCCTAATTCAGCCATAAGCTTATATCTTCTTTCCATCTCATTAACACACCAACGCAGACCACTAGAAGCTTCTTTCATGTCCGTTATGACAGGACACAACAAATGAGGAATATCTTCATAAACAGAAAGCTCTAACATTTTTGGATCTATTAGAATTAATCTGACTTGTTCAGGACTTGCTTTAAACAAAATACTCACCAACATTGAGTTGATTGCCACTGACTTACCTGAACCGGTTGTACCTGCAACTAGTAAGTGTGGCATAGAAGATAATTCGGCTACTACCGCTGAACCGCTTATGTCTTTTCCTAAAGCTACAGTAAGTGGGCTTTTTGAATCATCATATTCAGTGCTTGATATTACCTCACTCAATAGTACTGGTTGTCTGTCTTCCCTGGGAACCTCTACACCAATAGTATCTCTGCCTTCTATTACTTCTACGATTCTTACGCTTGTTTTTGAAAGGGAACGCGCTAAATCTTTGTTGATATTTGAAATTTGATTTACCTTTAATCCACTTGGAAGTTTTAACTCCAATCTTATTACTACTGGACCTGGTTGAATGGATTCAACCGTCACTTCATTAATTCCGTATTCTGAAAGCTTACTTATAACCAACTCCCCAAGCTGTCTAAGTGAATGTTCAGATGTCTCATCTGAAAGCTCTTCTGCTTTTTCATCCAGTAATGAGAGCTTAGGTGGGTTAGCAGCTTCTTTATATTCAAATAGCTCTTCTTGTTTTTCTTGCTGCGCCCTTTTGCTAGTCTCGAGCTTTTCTTTTGCTTTAACAACTTCTGGTGCCTTAATTTTCTCTTTCTTCTTAGCTTCCTCCATAACCCTCTGTTGTCTATCAATCTTTTCTTTTTTTAACTTTTGCTTTTCTTTGATTTTATCTAGAGCTTCAGATGCTTTTTCTCCAAAGTCGCCTCCAAAATTAATTAGATATTCTTGAGCTTTAATAATTAAGTTAGTCCAAGATATTTCAAGAGACAGTGTTAAACCCAATAGACCTAAACAAACAAATAGGAGGCTACTACCAATAAAACTTAATGGTTCTAGGGTGTAAGAAGATACGGCAGTACCAATTAAACCCCCAGTATCTTCAGGTAGAAAGGAATAACCAGGTTCTATAAATATAGACAATAAAGTTGAGCTTGAAATTAGAAATAAAGACCAACCCAGTATCCTTACACCTATAAGACCAGAATAAATCTGTGAAAACTGTATTGGTCTTCTAAAAAAGATGAAATGCCTTACCAGAGGCCAAAGAAGCCAATAAGGTAAAAGGTAAGCCATATATCCAACTATTGAAAAAAGAAAATCACTCAAATAAGCTCCCCAAGAGCCTACAGCATTTGAAATTCCAAACTCCTCACCTACTAAGGAGTTACTAAAAGTTTGAGAATTCCACCCTGGGTCTTGTGGAGAGAATGTAATTAACGAGATTAATACGAATAATCCCAGAAAACCCTGAACAATTAACAGAGATTCAAAAAATAGTTGGTTAAGTTTTAAGCGAGAAATAGAGACAGCTTGTTCAGCTGATTTCTTCGTTGCTTGCGCCTTTTTTGCCACTTGCTGAGATATGTTTTTCGTATTGTATAGATTATTTGAACGTTGTTCTAACTTTCAACAATAACTTATTGCCATTTCGAAGTTATAATTTAACCCATGGAAGATAACTTTATACGAAAACTAATAATTTTAGGCTCAGGTCCTACTGGTTATACAGCAGCTGTATATGCAGCCAGAGCAGGGCTTGCACCGTGTCTCATAACTGGAATGGAACAAGGTGGTCAATTAACAACGACTACTGATGTAGAGAACTGGCCTGGAGATAGTAATGGACTTCAAGGTCCTGAGTTAATGGAAAGAATGTTAAAACATGTAGAGTCCTTAAATGTAGAAGTTATCTTTGATCATATTGAAAGCACTGAACTTCTTAAAGAACCCCTTATTTTAAAAGGCAATAGCCAGACATATGAGTGCGAATCTTTAATCATTGCTACTGGTGCATCGGCTAAATATTTAGGACTTCCTTCAGAAGAAGCCTACCTTGGCAGGGGCGTTAGTGCCTGCGCTACTTGTGATGGTTTTTTCTATAAGGATAAAAAAGTAGCAGTTATTGGAGGCGGTAATACAGCTGCAGAAGAAGCTCTTTATTTGTCCAACCTGTGTTCATCTGTAGTACTTATACACAGAAGAGATGAACTTAGATCAGAGAAAATCTTACAAGATAGAATTTTTAATAAAGTAGAAGAAGGAAAAATAGAAATTCTCTGGGATCATACTTTGGAAGAAGTTTTAGGTGATGACCAAAAAGTTACTGGTATAAAAGTAAAAAATGTAAAGACGGAAGATTTAGATAAAGTGGATCTTGAAGGCGTATTTATTGCAATTGGTCACAATCCGAATACAGAAATTTTTCAAGATCAGCTCGATATGAAAGACGGGTATATAAAAATTAATTCAGGCCTTGAAGGCAATGCAACAGAAACAAATGTTAGAGGTGTCTTTGCTGCAGGAGATGTTTCTGATCATATATATAGGCAAGCAATAACTTCAGCGGGCTCTGGCTGCATGGCAGCGCTTGATGCTGAAAAATATCTATCTGAGAAATAATGAAACATTTAGAAATCAAAAAAGAAGGACATATATGTTGGGTTTATTTAAATAGACCTAAATCCTTAAATGCTCTCAATACTGAAATTCTTAAAGAGTTAACTGAGTTTAATGCTTCTTTGAAAGATGACTTGGAGTCAAGAGTTGTTATTTATACAGGTACCGGAGAAAATTTTTCTTCTGGAGCTGATTTAAAAGAAAAACGAGAACCCTTAACTAGGCTTGAAGCCTGGAGAAATAACTTTGGAAAGCCTGCTATTTGGTCCTTCCTAGAAGTAGATCAAATAACCATAGCGGCTATTAATGGGTACTGTCTTGGTGGAGCAGCCTGTATAGCTTCTGCCTGTGACTTTAGGATCGCTTCAGACGATGCGATGCTTGGTTATCCGGAAATAAACTTAGGCATAAACCTTAACTGGTTAGGTCTGCCATTAGCTTTGAGACTAATTGGACCTGCTAAAGCAAAGAAAATAGTTATTGGTGGAGAAAATGAGAATGCTAATACGCTTTTGAAGTGGGGATTTTATGATGAAGTCCATTCCAAAGAACAATTAATGAAAGCTGCTGAGGAAATGGCAAAACTTTATGCCTCTAAACCCCCTATTGCAGCTCAAATGATTAAAAGAAGTGTAAATGAACTAACCTATTCAGGAGATGATGCAATTATGCACATGGATTACGATCAAACTCTTCTAACTCATGAAACTAAAGACAGGAAAGAAGCTATTAAGTCTTTTTTTGAAAAAAGAGATCCAGAGTACAAAGGAGATTAAGCAGACCTTTCCTTTAAAGAACTCTTAGCCTCTTCATACTCTTCTACTAATGCATCAACTGCTTCCCGCACAGTCGGAACTTCATGAAGATTGCCAATTCCTTGCCCTGAACCCCAAATATCCTTCCAAGCCTTTTTCTGATTATCTCCAGGACTAGAACCAAAGTTCATATCATGTTTATCAGCGTAAGGCAGATTGTCAGGATCTAGACCAGCCTTTACTACACTGGGTTTAAGATAATTGCCATTAACTCCTGTAAAAGTAGCAGAATACATAATGTCATTTGCTGAACTCTCAACAATCATTTCTTTATAACCTTCGCTAGCATTTGCTTCTTTGGTAGCAATAAACCTAGTACCGATATAAGCGAGATCTGCTCCCATAGCTTGTGCTGAAAGCACAGAAGCGCCATGTGAAATACTACCCGATAATGCAATCGGACCATCAAAAAATTCTCTTACTTCTCTTACGAGTGCGAAAGGACTTAAAGTTCCTGCATGCCCTCCTGCTCCTGCACAGACAAGAATAAGACCATCTGCTCCCTCATCAACAGCTTTCTTTGCATGCCTTATATTGATGACATCATGAATGACTGCCCCACCGTAACTGTGCACAGAATCTACAACAAATTTAGGAGCCCTCAAGCTTGTAATAATTATAGGAACTTCGTGTCTAGTACAGACTTCCATATCATGTTCCAGTCTATTATTAGAATGATGACAAATTTGATTCACTGCAAAGGGTGCTACCATCTCTTCAGGATTCTCAGATTTATATTCTTCTAATTCTTTCTTCATCATAGAGATCCATTCATCTAACTTTTCTTCTGGTCTTGCATTCAAAGCAGGGAAAGAACCAACTATCCCAGCTTTGCACTGGGCAAGAACTAGTTCAGGGTAAGAAACAGTAAACAAAGGAGCTCCTATTACAGGAATTCTGGTTTTATCCTTTAAAAAACTTATTACATCCATTTTATGCCTTACTGACTGGATACCCAGATATAGGTAGCCACTGTTAAACAAGTAATTACAAGAACAGCTGCGATCGCATCTGCTTTACTATCTTCTTTATCTTCGGTTTCTTTTTTTTCATCTAAATCTGACATCCCATCTCCTATTTAAATTTTAACTAATACCCTACCGACCTGATTTCCATTCAAAATACTTGTAATTTCTGTTTCAAGATTATCTAAAGAAACTTCCTTTGTAATTGCTTCTAATCCATCTAGGGCCCAATCACCAGCAAAATGTTCCCAAATATGTTCTTTTGTTTTAAGGGGTATTTCTACTGAATCTATTCCAATTAAAGCATTGCCTCTTAAAATGAAAGGAAAAATAGAGCTTTCAAAAGAAGGGCCGCCAACTAATCCTGAACAAGCAACAGCACCCCCAGGACTTAAAGAAGTTAATAAAAGACTTAAGGCTTCTCCACTAACTACATCAACTCCAATATCCCATAAACTTTTTCCTATTGGTTTTCTAGCCGTTTCTGATAATTCTTCTCTGCTTAAAATATTTGAGGCTCCTAAAGAACTAAGAAAATCAGCTTGGTCATCTTTTCCAGTAACTGCAGTAACTTCAGAGCCAAGTTTCGACAAAAGCATAACTGAGACTGACCCAACACCTCCGGTTGACCCTGTTACTATAGATTTAGTCTCTTTAAAACCTGCCCATTTTCTAAAACTATCAAGCGCATGTACAGACAAGCCAGCCGTTAGCCCGGCAGTTCCTAATGACATAGATTGTTTTTCACTCAGTCCTTTTGGTAAATGTATTGCCCAGGTAGCCGGTACTCTTATGTATTCCCCAAAGCCTCCAGAAGTATTCATTCCTAAATCGTATCCAGTGACTATGACATCGTCGCCTTCTTTAAAATCTGAAACTTCTGAATTAACTACTGCACCTACGGCATCAATTCCTGGGATGTGGGGATAATTTCTTGTAACTCCTGGCATGCCAGTAGCAGACATTGCATCTTTATAATTTAAAGATGAGTAACTTACTTTAACCAGTAAATCTCCTTCTGGTAAATCATCCACTTTTTTTTCAACAATCGATAAGTCAAACTTTCCTTCTGACTCGGAAGCTTCCAAAGCTCTAAAATTTGAGGTCATAGTGTTATTTAAGTAATAAATCTATCTTTGTTAAATATGTCTAATACTTTGTATACGCTTTTTTCAACAATTGCTTCAATAGCCGTACTAAATCTAGCTGTAAGAGGTTTCTTTTCAAAGTACTCAATTTCGAGCAATTTGAATTTACTTGCTAGCTTTAATAGATAATCATCTGAAGTCCCTATTTCATCAATTAACCCAAGTTTTACAGCTTTATCGCCCTGCCATACCTCTCCTGTAGAAACTTGAGCTACTTTAATTTTAGGTCTATTTTCTTTAACAAAATCTTTAAACACCACGTGAAGGTCTTCTAATTCTGAAATAAATTTTTCCCTTCCTTGCTTAGTGTTCTTTCCTAAAGTGGTTAAGGTTCTTTTAAACTTTCCAGCTGTATGCATTTCTATATCTATATCTAGTTTCTTAAGTAATCTGTGAAAATTTGGTAACTGAGCAATAACACCTATAGACCCTACAATAGCCCAAGGTGCTGCGACTATCTTAGTTGCAACACAGGACATTAAATAGCCACCGCTTGCAGCCATTTTATCTATACAAACCGTAAGCTTGATTTTATTGTCTACCAGTCTTTTCAATTCTGCTGCGCACAATCCATAAGCATAAGCAGAACCTCCTCCACTCTCAACCTTTAAAACTACTTCCTTGCATTTAACTTCTGAAGCAATGATCGCATTGATCTCTTGTTTGAGTTTATCAACAGCGCTAGCTTGAAGATCCCCTTTAAAATCTAAAACATAGATTATTTCTTTAGGCTTGCCTTTAATGGCTTTCTTCTTTTTCTTAGTCCTCTCCTTTAAGAAACTTTTATATGCCTTGGGATCCATTTCTGCACTTTTTAAGGACACCCCAATTTCTTCTAATTTATCTGATAAATTTTTTACTATTATTCTTCCTTTATCAGTTTCTTTTTTATGTTTAGTCGAGCCAACGATAACCATAATTGGGATGAGTATTACTGCTAAAACAGTAATTATTTTCAGTAGAAAAAATCCGTATGCTATAAGAAGATCGATCATAGATTATTTAGCCGCCATTCTTATGCCACCATCTAAACGTATAGTCTCTCCATTTAGAAATGGGTTTTCTACAATGTGTTTAACTAACGATGCGTATTCTTGAGGTAGGCCTAGTCTTTTTGGAAATTGGGTCATTTCAATAAGTGGGTTTCTAACTTGATCTGGAGCCATCGCCATCATTGGAGTATCAAATATTCCAGGTGCAATTGTGTTAACTCTAATTCCCATTCTGGCTAGATCTCTAGCTATTGGTAATGTCATTCCTACAACTCCTGCTTTGCTGGCACTATATCCTGCTTGGCCTATTTGGCCGTCAAAGGCGGCTACAGAAGCAGTATTAACTATTACACCACATTCTCCATCTTCCCCGGGTTCATTATTTCCCATTTCAACAGCAGCTAATCTCAATACATTAAATGTACCTGTTAAATTAATATCAACAACTGTTTTAAAATATTGCAAAGGATGAGCACCATCTTTGCCAACTGTTTTGCTAGCACTTCCTATTCCTGCGCAATTAACCACAATGTGAATTCCACCAAACTTATCTACAGTTGACTTAATGCATTCAGTAACTGAGTCTTCATCAGTTACATTTGCTATAGCATATGCCGCCTCATCGCCTAAACTTTCTGAAGCTTTTTTAACATTATCTTCATTTAAATCAACTAACATTATCTTAGATCCAGCAGCTAAGAGTTTTTCTGCTGTAGCCAAACCTAAGCCAGAGGCTCCTCCTGTAATAAGTGCAACTTTTCCATTAATATCCATAAGTTCTCCTGAAATTTCTTTTTAAGGGACGCGAATATTACACGATAAAGCATTCATTAAAAACTCTCCAAGTTTATTTTGCACCCTGAAACCTAGGTTTAAAGCCAAAGCGCACCAATTAAATGCAAAAAATTGTAAAAAAAAGGTAAATAGTTGGCATTAATCTTGCATAATATTAAGTGTTGAACTGTTATTTTTTCAGAAAGGAGAAGAAATGAATAAGATAAATAGAATAGCCTTAATAGCTATACTAGGCTTGGGAGCGTTTTCTATAAGTGCAGCAGAAATAGAATCCAATTTTGCCTTAAGTAATGATTACATATGGCGAGGAATGACCCAAACCGATGAAGGTTTTGCTTATTCTGGAGGCGTTGATGTTACTGCTGAAAATGGTGCGTATGCGGGTATTTGGGGCTCTAAAGTAGATTTTGGTGCAGGCGATGATGCCAACATGGAAATAGATGCTTACTTCGGCTACACAGACGAATCAGCTCGTGGAGTGACCTTTGATGTGGGGTATATGTCCTATAACTATCCCGGAGAAGCAGATTTGGACTTCGAAGAAATCTATGTCGGCGTAGGTTATAAGTGGGTAGGAGTAACATTTTCTGAAGGATTAGATAAGGCTCCTGATAATGTCGAATGGTCAGTAAGTCTAGCTGATACGGGTATTGGTGTAACTTATGGTGATTACGATGGCGTCGGAAAATATACTCTCGTAAGTTATGATTTTGCGCAACAAATCGCTAATAGAGTTTCTATAGGCATAGGTCTAAGTGATTTTAATTCAGATGACGATAGCGGACCTGGTGATGAAGATGGATTTGTAATTACCTTCTCAATGTAAATTACAAAAAAATATAAATTTTAAAAGGGGTTGGATGCTTAGGTATCTAACCTCTTTTTTTTAAGTTCTTAAAAGGACTAGCATACATTTCTAAAGCTTTGTTTAAAGTGGCCTGATCTAAATCTTTAAACCTTTCTAAAAACAAATTCTCTTTTCCTTCAAAATTTTCTTTTGTATCAACCAAACCTAAAGTATGAGCTGATATATAGCTGCTGGGCCACAATTTATAATTAGCAATAATCTCTTGATCAATTAGCTCAGCTAGTTCTTCAATATTTTTAACTCTTTCTGTAATATTTTTTCCTATATGAAGGTGCACCCTACCTTTACTTTCTTTTATACCTTTTACCAACTCACTTAAATCTCTTTTATTATTTTCTTCATAAGATAAATCTTCCCAGCCCTCCCATCCGATGGCTTTAGTAATATCCAGAGGGTCATATTCATAAGATATCGAAACAGGGGTTAAATTTACTTGTTTGATCCAGCTATTTATTTCTAAACCTTTCCTCTCAGCTAAATAAAGCATTTTAAGCACAGCGGGGTCCGTGAAATCATTTCCATCAATAGCCCTGCCCTCTAGCTGAGCAATCCATATACTCTCTCTATCATTATTTAAAGAATGATTAATATACCCAGAAAGGTTACTGAGTTTTTTAAAAGTCTCTTTAGCCCCTTTTATGTTCCTGTGTACTACAAAGCTTTTATTCAATCTCATTATTTTTTCAAAAAAACTTGAATCAAGAAGATTATCTCCAATAGCTATTCTTACAGTTGGCATTCCTTCCAAGTACCTAGCAAAATTTAAAAATAAAGAGTCCAGAGCTATATCTCTATGATTAGAGATATATAAAGTTGGGTTTGAATTCAAATTTTCGACGCCGGAGTAGGTAAAGCCATCCGTAGTTCTTTCAATCATCTGTCCAACATAGGGAGCTAAAGTATCCTGGAAATCTTTAATGCTCTTGCACCTACCGAAACTTTTTTTAAAGTTTCTTTTAAATAAAATAGAACTTAAATTTGGAAAAAGATTTAGTAATGAAGGGTATATTTGACTGGAAATTACCTGATGAAATATCTTGTCTCCAATTAGTGATTCTATGACTTCTTCAACCTCATCATCTGAATAAGGAGATATAGAACCAAAGTTATCCTTAATGTTATTCAAGTTTTTATTTTGAACCTTAATATTGTAAGACTGATATTATTGTTAACTTAAAAATTGGTCAAACCAATTGGTATGAACTCAGAGAATATACACCCCTTCTTTCAAGGTTTTGATTTTTTTAGCTTTGTGCACAGAGGCGGAGCAGAAGAAGCTACCGAAAACACTTTGGAAGCATTTAAGTATGCTTCAGATATGGGATTTATTTTTATGGAAACAGATATTCAAGGGACCAAAGACGGTGAGATTGTAGTTTTTCATGATTATGACTTAAGCAGAATGGCTGGAATAAATAAAAAAATTGAGGATTTAACCTTTAATGAAGTTAAGCAAATTGAACTTATCGGTGGAGGCAGAATACCTTCTTTAGATGAATTGTTATCAACATTCCCTCAACTTAGGTTCAATATAGATTTTAAAACTGAGAATTCGATTGAGTCGGGAGTTAATATTATTCTGAATCAGAATGCTCTCAACAGAGTCTGTTTAGCATCTTTTTCTACATCCAGACTAAACAAAATTAGAAAGTTAGCTGGTCCTAACTGCTGTTCTTCAATGGGACAATCAGAAATAGTCTATCTATTGTTAAAAAGCAGACACCTACCACTTGCTAGAGTTAATGGTCACTGTGCTCAAGTACCGACTTCACAGTGGGCAATTCCTATAGTTACCAAAAAGTTTATTGAGTATGCCCATAAAGAAAATAAATTTGTACATGTTTGGACTATCGATAAGAAATCTGAAATGGAAGAATTGATAGAACTTGGAGTGGATGGCCTTATGACAGATAAACCTAGTACCTTGATGGAAGTAATCAAGGAAAGAAATCTAATCTAGTTCTTATCCGGAACCATCCAAAGCAGTATAAGCCCTGGAATAAATAAAATTAATAAACTTAGGATGCCATAACTAGGACTTCCAGTCACAAGCGCTATTCCTGAAACCATGAAGGGACCTATAAAAACTGAAGACTTCCCAATGAAGTTGTAGAATCCAAAAAATTCAGCTGCTTTGTTTGTAGGTATTAAAGTGCTGAAGAAAGATCTACTTATAGCCTGAACCCCTCCTTGAACTAATCCAACAACACAGGCTACGACATAAAATTCCAGTGCCGTATCCATCTGAGAACTAAACAAAACCACAAATATATAAACGATAATGGCAAAAGATAGAGAATACTTATAACCAAACTTATCTGCGTAATAACCAAATACTAGAGTAGCTGGAAAACCAACAAACTGAGTGAGTAGTAATGCTTGAATCATGGAAGTGGCTGATAGACCAATATCGGATCCATAGGATGTAGCCATCCTAATAATTGTGTCTACGCCATCCATATACAAGAAATATGCCAAAAGGAAGATTACTGCACTTTTATATTCTTTGATCGACCTAGCAGTATTTACAAGGCTACTAAAAGCTTCAGTAATTATTCTGTTTACAGACTTACCCGAACTATTTTGCGTTGGTTCTTTTACATTTAAGTAGATAGGTAATGAAAAAATAAACCACCATAAGGCTACGGACATGAATGACCATAAAACTGCGTCGATTTGACTTTCTAGACCGAACCAATTCGGGTAAAGAAACATGATCACATTAAGAAGGAAGAGAATACCCCCTCCCAGATAACCTAATGAGAAACCAAGGGCAGAAGTACGATTTCTTTCTTCTTCTTTAGAAACAGTAACTAAAAGGGAATCATAAAAAACATTTGCCCCTGAAAAACCTATCACACCTAAACCATAAAAAATTACAGCTAATTTCCAAGAACTGTCAGGGATAAAGAATAAGTAGCCGGTAGTGATAATGCCTAAAAAGGCAAAACTAAACAAAAACTTTCTTTTTGAATCTCCGGCATCAGCAAAAGCTCCTAAAACAGGAGCACTAAAGGCAATTAATAGTCCCACTAAAGAATTGACCGAACCAATTGCAAACGTACTTTCAGCATCAGAAAGATCCGAAGCCCAATAGCTTTTAAAGAAGATCGGAAAAAACCCTGCCATTACAGTAGTAGCAAATGCAGAGTTGGCCCAGTCATACAGAGCCCAACTCCATGCTGACTTATTTAATTTCTTTGACGTAGGTTCCATTAATATTAATAATGCTACTTTTTAATTAGGTAATTCATATGCAAGAAGACAAAAAGACAATAATCACCTTAGGAATTTTCTTTGCACTTATTGGTGTGGTGGTTGTTCTTCAAATTATCCTGGCTATCTATCTACAGACAGTTAATTAAAATAATTAAAGATTAGTCATACATATTTGCAGAATCTTTCAGCGTACGTTCCATTCCTTCAATTAAATCAGCCATAATCTCTTCAGCCGGTCTTACGGACTTAATCATCCCTATTCCTTGACCTGCAAAACCTGGGTTTATATCTTGCCTTTGGTCTTTATTAGCAGACTGTAATACAGGACCTGCAACTCCTGATTGAAAAGGCATAGGAAGTGGATCAAGTTCTGATCTCTCCCAAAAATCAGTCCAAGCACTTCTTATAATTCTTGCTGGTTTTCCTGTAACTGATTTAGAAATAACTGTGCCCTCTTCTGTAGAGTCAATTATTGCTTGTTTTTGATGATCAAAAATATCTGCCTCTTCGGAAGCTAAAAAGGCAGATCCTATCCAAGCCCCCTCAGCACCCAGCATGAAAGCAGCTGCTATTCCTCTTCCATCACTAATTCCACCAGCTCCTAATACTGGTGTTCCATTAGCAGCATCTACAACTTGAGGTATTAATGCCATTGACCCAACGGGTGAGTTGTGTCCACCAGCATCATGACCTTGTGCCACTATTGCATCAACACCAGCAGAAGAAACTTTAACGGTATGTCTTACAGCACCAACCACTGTCATTACTTTAGTCCCATTAGCTCTTAGTCTCTCCATCCAAGGTGCAGGATTACCTAGTCCTGCTGCATAAACTGGTACTTTTTCTTCAATAACCACTTCCATTTGTGCTTCGAAGAATTCTTTAGTAAAGAATCCTAAATTGTCTTCCTCATCAACCTGGCGGTCTAATTCAACCATCTTTAGTCCATGTTCGTTCATAAAGTCTTTCGCCATTTTTTGATACTCTGCCAAAAGCTCAGCCGGATCTTTACCCTCATTCTGCTTCAAATTACCCCCACTTCGAACTGACATAGGAAGCAAAGTATCTATGCCAAAAGGTTTGTCTGTTAATTCTTTGGTCTCCTTAATCCACCTTCTCATTTGACTTGGGGTACAGGCAGCGGCTCCTAATACTCCTAGACCGCCTGCATTGGATACTGCGGCTGCTAATTTTGGGCAAGCTGCACCCCCCATACCGGCTAAAAAGATTGGGTAATCAATTCCGAAAGTTTGACAAATTCTGTTATTCTTCATCATCAAGGTTTCCTTATATAATTACTTATTACTTACATAGTACTACACAAGAAAGCGAGGTAAAAAATGAATTCAAGAATATGCGAAATGCTGGATATAGAGTTTCCTTTGGTTGCTTTCACGCATTGCAGAGACGTTGTGGTTGCAGTATCAAAAGCTGGGGGTTGTGGTGTTTTAGGAGCGGTTGGCATGTCCCCTGAGATATTGGAACAAGAATTAAAATGGATTGATGACCATATAGATGGGAAGCCTTATGGCGTTGATGTCTTAATACCCAACAAGATGGTAGGAAAGGATGAAAAATTTGATGCAGAAAAGCTTGTTGGAATGATCCCTCAAGAATACGCTGACTTCAGAGCAGATGTTTTAGAGAACCATGACATACCTTCTCCTGAATTAAGAAATATTGATACAGGCGGATCTGGTTTTGCTGCAAACACCCAATCAGGAGGTGCTAAAGCTCTTTTAGATGTTGCGTTCCAACATCCCATTAAATTAATAGCTAATGCACTAGGAGTACCGCCAGACTGGATGCTTCAAATGGGAAAAGATAACGACGTAAAAGTAGCGGCTTTATTAGGAACAGCTCAACATGCTATTAATCAAGTTAAAGCTGGCGTAGATATTCTTGTAGTTTCTGGAACAGAGGCCGGTGGTCATTGCGGCAGTGTTTCTACAATGGTATTGATTCCTGAAGTTTATGAAGCCATCCAACCCTATGGTGATGTCCCTATTCTAGCTGCAGGAGGTATCGTTACCGGTAAGCAAATGGCTGCTGCTATGACTATGGGTGCTTCTGGAGCTTGGTGCGGATCCGTTTGGTTAACCACCGTTGAATCTGAAATTCATCCGGTAGTAAAAGAGAAAATGATCGCTGCCAGCTCAAGTCAGACTGTTAGATCAAGGAGTAGAACAGGGAAACATTCTAGACAACTTGTGTCTCCTTGGACTGAAGCTTGGGAATCCGATAAAGCTCCTGACCCGCTTCCAATGCCTTTGCAACCGATGGTGGCAGAACCTGCTTTAGCCAAAGTTAACAAACTTGCTGAAGGCGGTCATGACGGGGCTAAGGGCTTAGCTACGCACTGGGTAGGACAAGGAGTTGGTTTAATGAACCAAAGTATTTCTGCCAGCGATGTCGTAATGGAATTTAAGGAGGACTTCTTAGAAGCCTACGAGAGACTTGATAATTTTATGCAGGAATAATTAGGACAAAACCTCTCCGTCTTTAACGACATAAAATTGTCTGGATTCATCATTAACCGGTTCACTTAAGGTCCCAGAAATCTTTCTCTGGGCTCCTTCAGGAGCGTATTGCAGTATGTAACTTTTTCTTACTCCTTCAGAAGTATTTGGGCCTGTTCTGTGAGGAGTCAGCGAAGAGAAAACAGCAATACTCCCAGATTTCAATGGTAGAGCAACAGACTCAGAACCGTCTAATGGGATTTCAAAGCCAAGTTCTGTGGTTTCATGTTTTAGAGTTCCTAATCTGTGCAATCCAGGCATCACCCAAGGACATCCATTTGATTCATCCGTATCACTCAAAGCTAACCAACAAGTTAAGTAAGCTTGAGGTTCAATAAAAGTGTAGCCATTGTCTTGATGCCAAGGAAATTCATCTTTAGTCCCAGGCTTCTTGTAAACTGCTTGATCCCAATACAAACGAACGTTCTTTCCTATAAGGTCTAAGCAAAGACTAGAAAATACTTTATGCTTACTAAATTCTTTTAATTTTTCTGACTGTGTAACAAGGTGTGTTGAAAAGGTTATTTCTTCTGCTCTAGAAATGAAAACCTTTCCATCTTCAAAGCCCCTCAATACCTCAGTAACCTTCTCTTCAAATGGATCTATAAGATTACAGACCTCTGACATCAATTCTGCATCAAAGGCATTTTCTACCACTAGATAGCCCTTTTCATCATACTGTTTTACTTGTTCTTCCGATAAGTATTGATAAGGACCCTGAGGTACAGACCATGAAAAACCTTGGTTGTCAGGGTGAATTTCTGGATTCACTTAACTTGAATAGACCGGTGGTTTTTTATCAGCCCAAGGAGCTGCTTTTTCTATTTGAGAAGAAATAGAAACTAGTAATTCATCATTTCCAAATTTAGCAGTAAGCATAGAACCTATGGGCAAGTCATTTTTACTAAAGCCAAGTGGAAGTGAAATGCTTGGCTGACCTGTTTGATTGTAAACTCCGGTAAAACTAGAGTAAGAAGACAGTCTTTCGATGTATGTTGCTACATCTTTTGAAGACATATCAATCTCTCCTATCTTTACTGGAGGTTTAGCAAGAACGGGGCTAAGAATAAGATCATAATCTTCCATAAAATTACCCAATACTCTTCCAGCCTGATGATTTATTAGAGTGGCTTTTGCATATTGATCTGCTGTAAAAGCCTTACCATTCTCGTACATCCTATAAGTGATATTCTCTACAACGTCAGGCGTGACCTCTGTTCCTAAAGCATCCGCTCTTTGTTGTAAGGCCAGAGATACATTTGCCGAAATTATTACCCCTATTGCTTCAGAGAGTGCTCCTATATCTGGTTTTGGCGAAGCTTCTTCAACATGGTGTCCTAAAGATTCACAAAGTTCAGCTGTATTTTTGATAGAAGCAAGAACATCTTCATCAATCTTTACTGTATCTGTGGGTAGATGTAAGGCAATTTTTAACTTACCTGGATCTTTCCCACTGGCAGAAAGAAAAGTTCCTGAAGGCTCAGTTGGAGCATAAGGATCACCTGGAGAAAATCCAGATGTGGCATCTAAAAGTGCTGCTGTATCTCTCACAGACTTAGATACGCAATGGCTGATAGATTGACCAGCCCATCCTTCGCCTCTATCTGGACCCATGGGGGTTCTTGCCCTAGTTGGCTTTAAACCTACTAGACCACAACATGATGCTGGAATCCTTATGGAACCTCCCCCATCACTTGCATTAGCCATGGGTAGTATTCCTGATGCTACCGCTGATGCTGCACCGCCACTTGAACCGCCTGCTGAATGATCTAAATTCCAAGGGTTTCTAGTCGGACCATAAAGCTCAGGTTCAGTTGTTACTGTTAATCCAAATTCTGGGCTATTAGTCTTACCAAAGATAACTAAGCCTGCTTCAAGGTATCTGTCCACTAAAGTACTGTTGTGATCCGCTACATAGTCTTTAAAGAACTTTGAACCATAAGTGGTCTTTGTTCCCGTAAGAAGGACATGTAAATCTTTTAAAAGATATGGAACACCGGTAAAAGGTCCATCAGGTAACCCATCTTTTATCATGGCTTTTGCTTCGTCGTAATGCTTTAAAACTACGGCATTAATTTGATCGTCTACTTTCTCTGTCCTCTGTATAGCTTCCTCTAATAATTCTTCAGCCGAAACTTCTTTGTTCTTAACTAACTCGGCAAGGCCTAAAGCGTCGTAATTATCATATTCTTTAAAACTCATTTTTTATCCCCTTGTAAATTCTAGTTTTTTTCCTATTGTGTCAGATAAAATTGTTCCCTGACTATATATTCTCTCTCCATTCACTATGGTTTCTATTATTCTTGATTTAAAAGTATAACTCTCAAAAGGCGACCATCCACACTTATAAAATATTTTTTCTTTTTTTACCTCATAAGTATCGTTCATATTTACTAAAACTAGATCTGCCCAAAACCCTTCCCGAATAAAACCCCGGTCTTTAATTTCAAATCTCTTTGCTACGCTATGTGAAGTGATTCTTGGGACTTCAGTTAATTCCAGATCTCCTTCATGAACCATCTCCAATACAGCCAATAATGAATGCTGTACTGAAGGCATCCCAGAAGGTGCAGTTGAGTAAGTGTTTTTTTTCTCCTTCAGTATATGAGGTGCATGATCAGTAGCTACATAATCTATCGTTTGATCTTTTAGTGCCTGTCTAAGAGCTTGTTTATCTGTATTAGATTTAATAGATGGGTTGCATTTGATTAAGGATCCAAGACTTTGATAATCTTCCGAAGAAAATAAAAGATGCGGCACACATACTTCAGCAGTTATTAGTTTCTCTTCTACCGGTCCTGCTTTAAAAAGTTCAATTTCATCTTTAGTAGAGATATGGAGAACATGTAACTTAGCATTAAATTGTCTAGCTAACTCAATTGCTTTTTTAGTTGATATTAAACAGGCTTCTCTTGATCGAATTTCTTCATGTAGTTCTATTGGAATATCTTCACCGTACTTTTCATGAGCTTTTTTTTCATTTTCAGTTATTAAAGGGGTGTCTTCACAATGCGTGGTTATGATTACTGGAGAGTAATTAAAAATATCTTCTAAGGCCTTTTGATCATCAACTAGAAGATTTCCTGTTGAAGAACCCATAAAAACTTTCAAACCACATACTTGGCTAGCATCAATGCTTTTTATATCTTCAATATTTGTATTACTAGATCCCATATAGAAAGAGTAATTAGCGAGTGATACCTGTTCAGCAATTTTAATTTTTTCATTCCAGAGTTCTAGATTTAGTGTAGGGGGTATGACATTAGGCATATCCATAAAAGAAGTTGTACCGCCAGCCACTGCAGCAATAGACTCAGTTTGAATATTACCCCTTTCTGTTAAACCGGGTTCTCTGAAGTGAACCTGGTCATCAATGAACCCAGGTAATAGATGTAGACCTTTAGCATCAATAAAATCTCCTTCCTCATCAATTGATGCTTCTATCTTTTCAATGCGTCCATTTTTTATTAATACATCTCTTTCTAAGAGACTTCCTTCGTTGACTAAAGTGCAATTTTTAATAGTAAGCTGTTTCATTAATAAGGTTTACTCCCACTCACTGTAATTCGATGTAAAGTTCGAGTTTTGTCACCGTGGTCATGCACAGCAAAATGCTGCACACATCTATTATCCCAAACAACCATATCCCCATTATGCCACTTGTGTTCATATCTAAATTTTTTATCACTGGCTTGAGCATACAGCTTTGTAAGAATTTCTTGGCTTTCGTTATCAGACAGGCCTTCAATTCTCTCAACAAATGCTTGAGTTACAAATAGAGCTCTTTTTCCAGTCTCAGGATGGGTCCTGAATACGGGATGTTTTACTGTCTTTTCTAATGCAGGGTCTGCTCCTGCAAGTAGTACCACGGACCTATTGGTATTGATTGCTTTCTGATTATTAAGTTTCTTCTTTAAAGAAGTTTCTAGAAGCTCATAAGCTAAATATTGATTTGAAAAAAGTGTATTTCCTCCTTCGGATGGAACGTCGATAGCATAAAGTATAGTTGCATCAGGAGGTTCTTCTTCAAATGTTACATCTGAATGCCAGTGTGCATTTGTATGATATTGCTCACCGTAATTTTCAATTTTTATTATTTCGGGATGTTCGTCTAAGCCCTGGAAAACTGGATGTTTTTGAGGAGGACCCCAAAGACTGGCTGCTAAAAAAAGATTTTTAGGTTTTAAATTTTGATCTTTAAATATTAAGACTAAGTTATCTAAAAAAGCTTCTTTAATTAATTGACGGTCTGATTCTGATAAATCATAAGATAAATCTACATCTGTTATTTCAGCACCTAAAGGTTGTATCTTTTTAATCTTCATCTGTATTAGATTTTTATAACTGTGACCCTTCCGAAATCTAAACCTTTCCCCTCTAGATACTCTGAACCTGTTCTATCTAAAACCTTCTTAACAAGTTCTACCATTTTTGAGCTACCACCGCAGATTATTGTAAGAGGAATTTCTTCTTGATTTAGAAAAATAAAATTTTCAACCATTAAGTCAACCTCATGGTGCCTCACTCCATGTAGATCCAGCTTTTCCACTTATCCTATGAGACTTGGTTTCTAATAAGTCTACCGTTCAAAGCCCCAGTTGATTCTCCATCTTTAAAAGCAATCTGTCCTGACACAATGGTGTATTCATAGCCACTTGCTCTTTGGACTAGTCGTCTACCTCCTGCAGGCAAGTCATGTAAAACCTCTGGTTCATGTAAAGTCAGGTTTTCAAAGTCTATTACATTAATATCAGCTTTATACCCTTCTTTTAGAACTCCTCTATCTGTAATCCCTAATAACCTAGAGGTTTCAAGCGTTTGCATACTTATTAGTTTTTCCAGTGGTATTTTTTTTCCTCTTTTCCTGTCCCTACCCCAATGTTGAATTAGAGTTGTTGGGAAGCTCGCATCACTTATCGCTCCACAATGTGCTCCGGCATCTCCTAAACCTGATATTGAATAAGGGTGATTAAGCATTCTTTCAACATAATCTAAGTTGCCTGGTAAATAGTTAAAAAGAGGATGGTAGATAAGTGCCTTTCCTTCCTTCTCTAACAAGCAATCGTACGCAACTTCTTGTGGAGAAATATTTTGTTTTTTTGCTATTGCTTCAAAGGAAGCATCAGGCTCAGGTTCATAGTTTGCCGGTTCTCCTAATCTGAACATCTTATTGAAAGATTGAGTTATTTCATCTACTAGAGGATTTCCAATAGAAACCGGATCTTCAGAAAGAAGTTTTTCTTTAAAAGCGGGATCTTTCATAGCGGCTACTTTCTCTTCTAAAGATTGCTTGGATAACTCGTAGAAAGATGGATAAAAGGTAAATGGATTTAAAGTAGCTGTAAGCCCCATATTGATGCCAGTTGCCCTAGGGGGTACTTGTCCGTACATATTGATACCTTCTCCCTGTGCTTCTTCTATTCCATCTAAAAGCTGATGCCACCAATCTGGTCTCTGATCCATTTGCTCAACGGTAATAGATATGGGCCTGCCTGAAGATTCAGACATCTCTTTAAAAATATTAAATTCGGTCTCAAAATCATAAAAATCAGAAATACCTTGAAGCACTCCGCTTTTTATTTCCCCCAGAGACTTCGCGATAGATACTAGTTCATTCTTGTGTGCAGTAATACTAGGGGTAAGTGCCCCACTAGAGTCTTTATGCTTTTCTGTTCTGGAAGTACTAAAACCAAAAGCTCCTGCTTCTATAGCTTCTTTAACAATTTGACTCATTTGTTCAATTTCTTCTTGAGAAGC
>Ga0209034_10000372_pt1 | contig 22349 bp, 19 predicted proteins | sample MarorgKNORR_S2LV_2_FD_188219 | JGI IMG/M metagenome (GOLD analysis project Ga0209034, IMG submission 188219) | Marine microbial communities from the Southern Atlantic Ocean, analyzing organic carbon cycling - 250m_A/KNORR_S2/LV (SPAdes) (version 2) | ecosystem: Environmental > Aquatic > Marine... | reverse complement strand
GCGTTGTGTGGCTCGATATACCCTTGATGGACCATCTGCATGTTGTACTCACGTTCAATAGTGTGAGCCGCAGTTTTCATCGCACCTTCAACATCACCGAATTCATGCCTTTCGTGCGCTGCCATATTTGTATTGGTAACGTCTGTACCGAGATCATCCCCGACCAAGTCTTCCAAGAGAATAGGAGCATCTTCGGCAAGCGCGTCTACAACATTTGTGACTGACGCGAGTACTTCATACTCCACAACCACCTTTCTTGCGGCCTCTTCAGCTGCATATCGGTCGGCTGCTGCTACTGCTGCGACGGGGTGACCTTTGTATAGAACCTTGTCATCCGCCATTAGCTTATTGGATGCCCATTTGAAATTGATATTGCCCTCACCAAGATCGACAAGTTTGCTTGGGGCCTTTGGCATATCGGCGCCCGTGATGACGGCAAATACTCCGTCTGATGCTTCGGCCGCGGACGTATCGATAGACTTGATTTTCGCGTGGGCGTGCGGGCTCCGCACGCAGACTGCCCAGATTAACCCTGGCAGTTTCATGTCTGCACCGTAAACTGCTCGTCCAGTTACCTTGTCGTAACCGTCATGTCGAATCGGGCGTGTGCCAACTACTTTGTAGTCAGTTTTTGGTTCAAATGTTGCGACCATTGCTTATCTCCAGACCATCCCATGTATTAGGTGGGGTGCCAATTGGAATTTATCCTCAGGCGTTTTATTAAAGTACTAGCTACTCGCTTTTTGGACTGCTCGCACGATTTTGTCGTAGCCTGTGCAGCGGCATAGGTTTCCAGCAAGCCAGTGTCGGATCCGGCCTTCACTGGGTGAAGGTTCATTGTCTAATAGGCCTTTAGCGGCTACCAAGAACCCTGGAGTGCAAATACCGCATTGCAGCGCCGCTTCTTCTAGAAAAGCTTGTTGTAATGGGTGGAGGCCGTCCGTCGTGGCCATGCCCTCGACAGTGTCAACGGTCTTTCCGTCAACTTCAGGTCCGAGCACTAAGCATGAATCAACGATTCTGCCGTCTACGCTGACTGTGCAGGCACCGCAATTTCCATCTAGGCAGCCTTCTTTTGTTCCTGTCAGCCCGATTAGTTCACGGAGTGTGTCGAGGAGGCTCATGTATGGCGGTACAAGCAACTCATGCTCTTGGCCATTTATTGTCGTTGTGACATGAACCTTGCTGGGGGATGAAGTAGTCATGTGTATCTTTAGCCCTTTGCTCGCTCTACAGCCTGTTTGAGCATTCGGTCTGTGAGCACTTCTATCAGATGTTTTCGCTGTTCGATCGTTCCACGCATGTCGGTAATGGGACTGGCTGCATTTCTTGCCAGCTTGGCAGCAGCTGCAATGGTTTCGTCATTGACGGGTTTACCGGACAGGCTGTCACCAGCTTCATTTGCCAGTATAGGAATCGGACCCACTGATGCTAATGCAATCCTGGCGCTTTCGAAGTTATTGCCCGAATTATCAAGCACAACATAAACACCAACACCAGCTACCGCGATATCCATTTCATTTCGAGGTATAAAACGCGTGTATGCTGCCCCAGAATTTGCTGCAGGTTTTGGGACCTCGATACTAACTAGAAGTTCACCGGGCTCAATTACTGTTCGGCTCGGTCCTGTGCAGAATTCTTCAACCGCTACTTCACGAGTTCCATTAGGGCCTGCGATGCGGGCGACTGCGCTGTGCGCTATTAGCGCAGGAATTCCATCTCCAGATGGTGCTGCATTGCAAAGGTTTCCGCCTAAGCCGGCACGGGATTGGATCTGGATGCCGCCGATTATTGATGTGCCATCAATAATTCCTGGGTATTCATCAGCAACCTGGTCGTTTTCATAGACTTGATAGCACGGCACGCCCGCACCAATGCTCAGTCCGTTTTTGCCGACCTCGAGATTCATAAGCTCGGGAATGTTTTTGACGTCGACCACAGCGTCTAACTCCCAGACGTTGGCGCGAGCTTTTACTAATAGGTCGGTTCCACCTGCAAGTGGACGCGCTCGATCACCATGTTCGTTTAGCACGGCTACTGCTTCTTCAACCGTGTTTGGGGCAACGTATGCAAACGGGTGCAAGAGCCCTCTCCTTTCAAGTGTTTATTCAGAATATTCAAGCTGGTAACACTGGAATAACAGCAAGAAAACCCGGTATCGGGTGCCCATCCAACAACATCACGACGATGTACTTATGGCGGGAAGGCTCATTATGCCCGTAATAGGGGCTTTCTCGCAACTAATCAATGTCGTTTTGTGAAGAAAAGTCGAAGTGAAAATATAAAGTTTAACTTGTGCTTGGTGGTTTGTTATCGAGCGTATTTTCTTGTGTTGGGTTATTTATCAGATTCGGTTGTGACCCTAAACCGAAACTACGTAACAGGCTCTGTCCTACATATAGCGTTGCGATAATTGCTATAGAACCACCGAGTGTCATAGCGAACGGAGCGTCGAATCTCTGTGCCAGATAACCCATCAATAAACCTCCTAGTGCAGAAGCCCCCCAGGTTAGTTGATTGATACTTAGAACGCGTCCTCGGAATTCTTCGTCGACCAGGGTTTGCACGACGGTGGTATTCATTGTTCCCATTAAGACTTTGAATCCACCAATCACACCTGCGATAACAACCGCTAAATCTAAAACATTGGTTTGTGCAAAGGCAATTTGGGCCGCGCCAAGGCCAATGCCGCCAACTGTAAGATAAAGCGCTGGTCGGATTCTGTTGCCGATCAGTGTGATTGCGATTGTTGCAATCAATCCTCCAATTCCCACCCCTAGCAGAAGTTGTCCATAAACTCCGAGGCCGCCTTGGAATATCTCATCTGTGAATACTGGAAGAAGTGTGTCGAATGATGTTCCAAAGACTCCAAGTGTGATGCCAAGTAATATGACGGAGAATATGGATCGTTGCTGTTTTAGGTACGCTAATCCTTCTATCAAACCAGCTAATGCAGTCCTAGTTGTAGCTGTTACTTTGTGACCTTTTGTCTGCATCATGAAAAGAGTTATGACGGTTAGCACATAAGATCCGCCTATGATGTAGAAGAGTCCTTCAAGCCCCCAATTTGAAACAAGCGGTTCGATCAGAATAGGGCCAATAATCGCTGCTGCGCCAAATACGATTGAATAAAGTGCTATTGCTCCACCCAGATGATCTTTCGGAACGATAGAAGCCACCATCGCAGATCTCGAAGGTATATCGAAAGCTAGAAGTGTCCCGGTTACTGATGAGATAACTAGAATATGCCACGGTTCAACAGCTCCGCTTTGAATTAGTATTCCCGTACCAAATGTCGCTACTGCAAACATTAATCGGGTGAATCGGACAATTTTTAAGCGGTTAAATCTATCTGCAAGAACCCCCCCCCACATAGAGAAAATCAGGACTGGAGCCAAGTTTGCTGTAGCGACAAGCCCCAGCATAACTTCTGATCCTGTAAGTGTTCGCATTAGAAAAAGACGACCGTAAACAAGAGACCACATACCAATATTGGAGAAAGCCGCGGCCACCCAGAATAGCCGATATTCGCGGTATTTGAATGCAGAGTAACTGGTGCCTGAAAGAATACTGATATGCACTATGTGATGTGCTCTTGGGTAGACGTACATAGAGCTATAGTTTTCGTGTCGAAGAGATACATGTTACCTAGTATCGAGGGTTGTTCAGAGTGAATTGAGTTGCTCCCCGCCAAGGACGTGTAGGTGAAGATGGTCCACAATCTGACCGGCATTTACTCCTTGATTTACGCTAACCCTATAACCGTCTTCTGATGTACCCATTTGTTCGGATACTTTGGCTGCTACACGCATCAAATGTCCAAGAAGTTTTTCGTGTTGTTTTGTTGTCTCTGTCAGATAGGTCACGTGTTCTCGTGGGATCACCAGCACATGGACGTTTGCTACAGGATTAATGTCATTGAATGCGATGCACTGGTCATCGGAATAAATACTCTTTGAAGGTAATTCTCCTTGGACGATACTGCAGAATATGCATTTAGGTTGATCCACCTGATTATTATCCTCTGCTTATGATGTTTCTGATTCACCAGATAAACATGTCGTTTTTATAGGCCCATTGCGTCAGCGAGATTTGATTTATGAAAATTTGCATCCCCGTAGTCAGTCTTCCAGGCCAGCGCTCTTCGAGTATAAAGATGTAAATCATGTTCCCAGGTGAAGCCAATTGCACCGTGGCACTGATGCGCTGTCCAGCATAGGGCTGAAATTTTCTCGCTAGCAGCGATTTTTGCCTGTGCGGCCCTTTCGTAGGAGTATCCGTCACGCGAGAAACTGTAAGCTGCCGAGTGCGCAAGATGGTCTACTTGCTTCGAAGCTATAGCCATTTCAGCAAGATGGTGTTGGACTGCTTGAAATGAACCGATTGGTTGACCGAATTGTTCACGGTTGGCAGCGTAACTGACAGTAGTGTCTAAAACGGCCTTGCCCAGACCGGCAAGTTGCGCAGCGCGGGCTACTCCGCCGGCAGAAATTAATTCTTCAACGGCTTTAATGGCTGTATTACCCGTTGCAATGATATTTGCTTCAGGCACGACCACCTCATTGAAAGTTATGGAAGATACTGGAACTCCTGCAACATGATCCATTGGGGTTTGATGGACGCCTGTAGCTTTCCATATTGGTATTGTGATCAGGGCAGGCTGACCATCATCCAGTCTAATTGTTGCTAGTGAGTGAGTAGCCTGTTGAGCAAATGCTACGAATCTTTTCTCGCCTGTTATTACAAGGTTAGTACCAGATTTTGTGGCTGCGACTGTTGTAGAAGATGTGTCCCAGGAACCACTTCGTTCGACAATCGATGGTGTTAATAAAATGTCACCGGATGAAATTTGTGGAAGGATTTCTGACTTCATAGATTCTGAACCATATCGTTCGATAATCCACGAAGTGATCGCAGATTCTACGATTGGAACAGGTGCTAGCGTCGCACCCAGTTCTTCTAGCAGAACGGCGAGGTCAGAAAAAGAAAAACCGGCACCGCCAAACTCCTCAGGGATTATTAGTGCAGGCCAGCCCAGTTCTAACATCCGTTTCCATAACTTCTCAAGAGCATCGTGATTGCCTGATGCTACAGAGCGAATCGTCTCTGAATTAGACTCGTCTTTTAAAAACTCTCTTGCTGACCGTCGAATAAGTTCTTGTGTCTCGGTAAGTCCGAAATCCATGTTTATATTTACTTCCTCGGAAGCCCCAATCCTCGCTGGGCTATGATGTTTTTCTGAATCTCGTTGGTTCCAGCGAGAATTGGTCCAGAAGTGTAGAACAATCTCATCTTCAGGAAGCGCCCTTCCAGTTCCGATTGACTCGACCCGGGTTCCAGTACTCCGTACATTCCTAGTAACTCGACTCCATAGTCGAGTACCTTTGTGTAGATGTCTGTAGCTGCAACTTTGCTCATCGATGCTTCAGAAGACGGAATCTCGCCTTGTCCTTGCCGCCATGCGACATCGAAGCACATAAGTCGTGCAGCTTCTATTTCAGTTTTTAATTTTGCTAAATTGCTACGCACTATTGGGTCTGAACTGATCGCTCCTATGATTGGATCACTACCTGAAACATAATCGATGAGTTCTTCTAAAGCGGCACGCGCCCAGGCTGCATAGTCGATACCAGATCTTTCGAAGTTTAGTACCGTCATACCAACTCGCCATCCATCGTTTAAATCTCCCACGAGATTTTCTTTTGGAACACTCACTTCGTTGAATATCACCTGATTGAAACTATGTACGCCAGCCATGTTAATGATCGGCTGTATCTCGACTCCGGGAGATTTCATATCGACCATGATCAAACTGATTCCCTTGTGTGGGGGAGAGTCCGGATCTGTTCTTACCAACATGAACATCATGTCGGCTCGATGGGCTAGGGAAGTCCAAATCTTTGCCCCAGTTACTATGAAATGATCGCCGCGATCGATAGCTCTTGTTTGCAAGGATGCCAGATCCGAACCCGAGTTCGGCTCAGAGTATCCCTGGCACCACTGAATTTCACCCCGTGCTATTGATCCGAGGTATTTAACGCGTTGATCTTCGGATCCAAATCGCATAAGAGTTGGTCCAAACATCCGAGTACCAAATCGATCGTGTCCTGGTGCTCTTCGGTACGCCATTTCCTCGGCGAATATGGTGTTCATCATAGGTGATGAATCCGAACCACCATATTTTTTTGGCCAACTCATAACCAGCCAACCTCGATCGGCTAGCCCCTGCTTGATTTTTTGGTTTAGATCCCAGTGGTCATCACGTGATTCATCTGCAGGGCCCTGCCAGTCATCAGGTAACGCGTTGTCGAGAAACGTGCTCAGGTCACGTTTGAAATTAGATTCTTCCGCAGTGAATTCAAAACGCAATATTTGTGGATTCCATGCCGGAGTAGACCGGACTAAACGTGTGTCAATTGCTAACTGATAGACACGTAATGGTTTTTTCAATTCCCGGTATGCGATGCATACCCTCACTGATCAGGTCACCGATACTTGCAAGACTTTCCGCTTCTGCGATACCGATAATGTTGTAAGGTCCGGTCACTGTGTCGACAGACGTGATCATTTTTAAGCTTTCTAGAGCTTGTGCGACTTCTGTTGTCTTACCGACCGTTGTTTCAATTAGGATGTATACACGTGTACCCAAGTGTTCTCTCCATCGATCAATAGCGCAATCCTATTCGGACATTGATGCAAGTGTCAAAGCGGAGGCACATTTATGGCGCGTAAATGGGAGGTATAAAAGAAACTTAGTTCACCGATGCGATGGATTTTGATTACATCGGAACTTCGAGTTTTCGCACCGCTGCCGATGGATGAGACTCGAAGTAAGTTGAATTATACGTAGCGGGACGTTGAGCAGCCTGAGCAACTTTTGCTGCTTCGTACGTCAGGCGTTGGGCAGGATTGGGTGGATCCGCTTGTGGGGTTACGGGTCCAGAATCTGCGAGTCGCCTTGGCGTGAATCCTTGGGTTCTCGTCGATTTTATTTCGTTGTCGCTGTTTTGTTCAAACGGGAAATTCGAACTAACAGCCAGCAAAGTTAGGCAGGTAACAGATGCGCCTCGAGGTGCGTACATGCCCGTCTCCCATTCGCTGATTGTCTGCTGTCTAATGCCTATTTCTTGCGATAGTGCAGTTTGCGAAAGTTCTAGGTGGGAACGCAGGGCTCGGATGTTATCCGCTTGCCATTTAAAGTCGGTTGGAGGTCCTAGTTTTGTCAACATAAATAGCAAGCTACGCTGCTTTTTTTCTTAAGCCCTAGCGTTTTTTTTACACGGTTGGGCGAATTCTGAAAAAGTTAGATCACTTGTATTTAGCGTCCAATAAAGCTGTTTTGACAGTTATCAATCTAAGTTAAGCATGGCTTCAAAGTGATCCGAATCATCAAAAGGTCCGACAATCGCGAGTACAAGATTCTCTGATTTGATGACTCTGTTGGCAGCTCGCTTGATGTCTTCTCGGGTGACGGCCGAGATGTTTGCGATGACTTCATCGACTGACTGTACTTCACCACGAATGAGCTCTTGTACACCTAGGAAGCTTGATACAGCTCGGCTTTCCTCCATTCGTAGCATCATCCTGCCCTTTGTCAGCTGCAAGGCCTGTGTCCATTCTGCTTCAGTGACGCCATCGCGCATTTTAGATAGTTCCTTCAGAATCACCGGAATAGCCTCATCAACTCGACTCGGGTCGATACCAGATTCAACCACGAACGCACCGCAATCACTGTAAAAATGGGCACCGCTATGTATGTCATATGCGAGCCCACGTTGCTCGCGAACTTCTTCAAAGAGGCGGCTACTCATAGTTTCTCCGAGGATCACCGACATGATTGAAAGTGCATGACGATCTGGATCGTCATTTGCAAATCCCGCAAGTCCGATTGCAAGATGTGCCTGTTCAGTTGGGCGGTGTTCCAGTGCAACTCTCTTTGAAATGACTTTTTTCTCGTGAGGAAACATTGGGAGTATGTTTCCATCATGAAGGCTACCGAGAGAGTTGGTGATTTGATCAACAACTTCCTGGTGTTCGATATTTCCAGCGATAGCGATGACCGTGTTAGATCCAACGTATTGAGTTTCCAAGTATTTACACATGTCATCTCGTGAAATTGACGCGACTGATTCGACAGAACCCGCGATGTCACGGCCCATCGGTTGGTCGGGCCATAAGAGATCATCCAGCATCATCGAGACTCGTGCACCAGGAGAGTCAAAAGAGGCGCGTATTTCTTCGTACACCACCTGTTTTTCTTTTGCGATGTCTTCTTCTCTGAATAGGGAGTTGAGGGTCATGTCCGATAACAGGTCTATACCATCTCGATAATTTGGCTGGGCAAGGCGGCACCAATATCCGGTCACCTCTCGGTCTGTAAATGCGTTCAATGTGCCACCCACCCCTTCAACCACTTCTGAAATTTCCCTTGGAGTGGGTCGTTCAGGCGTACCTTTGAATAGCATGTGTTCGAATAAGTGAGAGGCTCCTGCGAGTTCGGGAGTTTCATATCTTGAACCGGCGCCAAATAGGAAAATAATGCTCACAGCATTAGTGTGTCTAAAACTGCTGGAGAGAACTCGTATGCCATTGGGCAGCACAGTTCGATTAAAAGAGCTTGAGACAAGTTGTTCGGATGGGGATGTTTTCAACGGAAGATTTTTACTTTCTATATGTTGTCTGTGCGCTTAAAAACGCCAAGATCAAGCGTAGGTGTGATTAGGTCAGTGGTCAAACTTCTTTTGATTTCGACTGTTAAATGGATGATTCGTGGTGTTGAGGAATTGTTCGTGCAGCGAGCATACGGCGCTCGACGTTAGAATTCTTATTTATGAACGATTTTCAAGATGCTAAATCGGAGGACGTCGTAAATCGGGACGCGTTAACCCCCGACAGTCAAGCTCGTCAGATTTCTGATTTAGATACAAGTGATCAAACATCAGGTAAATCTAAGCTGGGATTTTCAACTTGGAAAATTTTAGCACTGGTGTTGTTGCTGGCTTTGGTACTTCGGTTATGGGGAATTGACTGGGACCAGGGTGGTCTTTTCCATCCTGATGAGAGAGCCTTTCTATCTCAGGTATACGATCTTGAATTCCCGGAAGGTGACGAGTGGTCTAACGTCTTCGATCCGGATGAAAGCACCCTAAATCCCGGATCGTTTAATTGGGGCAGTCTACCTCACTACGCTCTCAAGTCCGTTCATTATCTCGTAGCTCCATACAAGTGGATGAGTATTTTCGATTTGCGTTACGCAGGTCGTGCGCTTTCGGCAGTTTCAGATACCTTCACCGTTTTGCTTGTTTTTATGATTGGTCGCACAGTCTTTAGTTCCAGGGTTGGTCTCCTGGCAGCTTTATTGTCAGCGATCGCTGTCCAGCAGATCCAGCTGAGTCATTTCTTTGCTGTTGACACTTTCATGACGACATTCATTGTCGCCACGATTTTTTATTCCATCCGTGTTGCGAAAGAGGGTCGTCGTAGCGATACAGTTTTGGCTGCAGTCATGTTTGCTATGGCAGTTGCTACTAAATTCTCAGTTTTGCCATTGGGATTGGCACTTGTTTTTGCTCATTTGATATTTGCAACTTCACGTAAAGGTGATCGTTATGACTCATCTGGCGTAGCTGCCAGCGAAGCATCCAATCAGCGTCGGATTACTTATCAGAACCTATTGATTACGGCTGTGGTTTTTTTCGTGGTTTTGATAGTTGTTCAGCCTTATATGTTCATAGATTTCAAAACTTACGTCGACAATATTTCAACCCAAGGGCAAATGGTTCGCAGAGAAGTGGATTTTCCATTCACCCGCCAGTATGAGGACACTCCACGGTATTTTTACCAGATAGTCCAACTTGGAACCTGGGGGCTTGGTCCCGCTCTCGGAATAACGGTTTGGCTCGGCTTGATTGCTTCGGCTGTTGCCGGAGTGCTGGCCCAAAGAAAGGTTGACCTTGTAATACTCGCCTGGGTAATCCCTTATTTGTTGATTACGGGTTGGTTTGATGTGAAGTTCATGCGTTACATGATGCCGATAACTCCGTTTCTCATTCTGTATGGTGCTCGCTTTCTTTGGTGGATTTTCGAAGTGATTAAGTCTTTGCAACCTTCAAAACGTTGGTTGCAAGCATTACCAATTGGATTGGTTTTGTTGTTCACCGTTCATTACTCGCTGTCATTCATGAGCGTTTACTCAGGTCCGCATCCAGTGAATGAGGTTTCTAACTGGCTTAGGAGTAACGCTGATTCTGGATCTCAAGTTGTGCAAGAGCATTGGGAAGAGGGAATACCAGGTGTTGTTGGCTTGCGTATGCATGAGAGGGCTGAACTCTATAACGATGAGAATTATAAAAAGTTCGATAAGCTGACCACTCTTCTTTCGGAATCTGACTATTTTGTTCTGTTAAGCAACAGGCTTTATGCAACTATCCCGAGACTACCCGAGCGTTATCCGGTCACATCCACCTTTTATGAGAAACTTTTTTCTGGTGAACTTGGATATGAAATGGCGTATTCAAGTGGACGCCATATTGGTGGACTTGGTGTTGACTACTATGAGGATCCATTTGCCAGGGTGGATTTTGGTCCGCCTGAGCAGTTCCGCTCACCATCTGAGGGGTTGTTTAATATTAGTTTTGGATGGGCTGACGAAAGCTTCTCAGTTTATGAGCATCCTCAAACCTTTATCTTCGCTAACGAAGGTCGTTTAACGAGGCAGCAGCTGAGTGAGGAAATAGGCTCTGCAGACCTCAAAGGGAGTCAACTCCAAAAAAGTCGTACGGGCTTACTTCTTTCTGAAGGTGATGCAGTGTCCCAGCAATCTGGAGGGACCTGGAGTTCGATTTTCTTTTCGCGTTGGTTGCCCGATTGGATTACTCCGGTTGTTTGGTACCTGGGCGCCCAGCTGTTTGCTTTTATCGTCCTACCTATAGCCTTTGTAGTTTTTAGACCATGGCCGGATCGCGGATATCTTTTCGCTAAGCCGCTCGGTTTGGTTCTCGTAGCAACGCTTACATGGCTTTTGGTCAGCACGAACATTGTTTCATTCAGTTTTTTGTCAGTATTGATCGGTGTTTTCATACTTGGCGGGGTTTCATTGTTGACCCATCGTTTTATTGGAAATGATCTCATTAGTCATATCAGGTCGAATCTGCGCAGAATAGTTTGGATGGAGATGTTGTTGATCGTGGCCTTTGTAGGGTTTTTGCTTGTGCGTGCGGCCAACCCTGACCTGTGGCACCCGTGGAAAGGTGGAGAGAAGCCCATGGACTTCGCCTATCTCAATGCTGTGGTGAAGTCTTCAACAGTACCGCCTTACGATCCGTGGTACTCGGGCGGTTATTTGAATTATTACTATTTTGGCCAGTTCATGGTTGCTTCTTTAATTCGCTTTACAGGGATTGTGCCGTCCGTTGCCTATAATCTCGCCGTTCCATGGCTGTTTGCGCTCACGGCTGGAGGTGTCTTCTCAATTGTTTACGGACTAGCCGAGTTAACTTTGCGTGCAAAACGGGTCCCTCCATGGTCTCGAAGGTCGCCGATTTATGCAGGTCTGCTCGGTGTTCTATTCGTGCTAGTGGTTGGAAATATCGATGGTCTTATTCAATTATTTCAGGGGGCAGCCAGAGTATTTTTTCAAGATGCCGCTTTTGGGCAATTCGATTTTTGGAGAAGTTCCAGAATGATGGCGCCCGATTCGTTGGGGCATGAAATTACAGAATTTCCTTTTTTCACGTTCCTTTTTGCTGATCTACATGCGCATTTGATCGCTATTCCGGTGGCAATAACAGCTCTTGCAGCGACTAGCGCTGCATTCCTACGTATCGGCAGGAACCGATCCAAAATTGAAACATTGGTCGGCTTGACGGTGATTGGAATTCTAGTGGGATCACTCCGAACCATTAATGCCTGGGATTTTCCGACCCAATTGATACTGACAGGTATTTTTCTTATAGGCGGGCAGCTATTGAACTCGCGCAGGGTCTTCTTAGAAGGATTGATAATTGGCGTAGCGAGCACAACGTTTGTAATCGTTGTTGGGTACGTTGTTTATTTGCCGTTTCACGCCAGCTTTGAACTTTTTAACAACGGAGTCGTCAAGAGCGAGTTTACGACCGAGCTGTGGCGTTACATTCTCATAAATTCTATCTTTGTATTTTTGATCATTAGCTGGTTCGTTTTTATGTTGCGAGAGCGTATTTACCATGCGTTTACATTGGTTGCTAATCCACCTATGCCAGGATCTGGTTTAAGAGGTTGGACGTGGCAGGTCCTTATGATTTTTCTTTTGGCAGTGGTTGCGTCTCTGGCTGTGACAGGTTTTGCTGTTATTGCATTTGCTTTGATGATCGGTGCATATGTGTTCGCTGCCGGCCTTGTCGCCCACCGATCGGGTATTTCCGGGAGTAGGTATTCGTTAGTGCCAGTTGTTTTCGTGGTCATGGCCATGGCTCTGGCGATTGGGGTGGATATATTTACTGTTAAAGACGATATCGGCCGTATGAACACGGTGTTTAAGTTTTATTTGCAGGCCTGGGTCTTACTTGGCATAGCTTCGGCTTATTTTCTGTGGGTGCTGGCTGACGCGCGCAAGTTGTCGTTGAGTGGTGTTCGACTCGGTAGAGGTGTGTGGTTGGGTCTACTTACGATCTTAGTTGTAGGAGTGATGGTGTACCCGATTCTTGGGACCAGAGATCGCAACAGCACCAAATTTGATACGACCGGGCTTGGTTTGGATGGTATGGCTTATATGGAGTCTGTGACGTATCAAAATGACGGAACACCGTTGACATTGAAATACGACCTTGAGGCGATTGAGTGGATGCAAGAGAATGTTGAAGGATCGCCGGTGATTATTGAGGGTTTGACCGATTTGTACCGATGGGGTAACCGAGTGTCCATATATACCGGATTACCTGCTGTGATTGGTTGGGATTGGCATCAGCGTCAACAGCGAGTGAAGTATGCATCGAGCGTCTCTGAACGAAGAGATGAGATTGATCGTTTTTACGATACCCCGCTTAGAAGTTCTGCATTGAAAACCCTTAACAAATACCAAGTGAAGTATGTTTATATCGGTGAACTAGAACGAGCGAAATATGGTTCTGCCGGGATAGCTAAATTCAAAAACATGGCAGCCGACGGACTTGTCCAGGTGTATCCGGCAAATGGGTCAGATAAGGAAACACCCGTTGTTATATATAAATACGTTCCGATAGCACATGTTTCATCTGGGACGACCAACTAACTGATCGTGGCGGTGACGTATGTTTATTGTCTACCGGAATTGAGTTTTAGAAATTTCACGTTGGAGTGCATCAGCCTTCGTTAAGAAATTCACCAGGAAATTTTCTCTAGATTGCAAATTTGAAATGATTTAAATATGAGTGGTATAAAAGCTGTTTTTTTTGATATTTATGGGACTCTCGCTGGTTTTGATCCTCCCAGGGAGGATATACAGATGCGCGCTGCTGAAAAACTCGGATTTATTCTGACAAAGGACGGAATAGATGCCGGATACCATATTGCAGATCAGTTTCTGACTCGGCAAAACTCCAGTAAACCGGTTCGAACTTTGAACGCCGATGAACGAAGGACGTTTTTCTCCAAGTATGAACAACTGGTACTAAAAGGCGCAGGGCATAGTGTCGAATTGGATGTCGCTGAAAAAGTCTGGAAGGAGGTTAGTAAACAACAGTATCGTTTGACCTTGTTTCCTGATGTGATTGGTGGACTCAGTCGACTTAGAGAACGCGATTTGATTGTTGCAGTCATATCAAATATGAATCAAACGGGTGAACTTTTGTGTGATGATATGAATCTCACAGGGCATGTTGACTTCGCAGTAACGTCGGGTGAGACAGGTTTTGAAAAACCAGACTCTCGAATATTCGAGGTGGCTCTTTCTAAAGCTGGCGTACTTGCAGAGGAGGCAGTATTTATTGGGGATCAACTTGATTCTGATATACGAGGTGCTCAAAATGCAGGCATGCATCCGATATTGATGGATCGGTACGGTGGACATCCCGATTATGAGACTTATCCTCGTGCTGTGGATATGGACACAGCCGTTGCTCTTATCTGACGATGATCGCGGTGCCGATAACTGGAGTCATCTTTCCTGTTAAGGAACGTGGTTACAAAAAGAAATGAGATCTAGCCGTCATGAAAATTGAACGAGTCGAATCGATCCTGGCCGGTAACAGCCAGATAGTAAGGGTTATTACTGATAATGGGTTGATTGGGGTAGGTCAATCTGCGTGTTGGGGCTACTTGGAAGCCACGGACGCGGTCGTGAAGAAATTTGCGGATTACCTTGTCGGAAAAGACCCTCTGGATATAGAACATCACTGGCAGTATATGTATCGCATGGGGCCATTTCGCGGTTCGGTTATATCAGGGGCGGTCAGTGCCGTTGATATTGCACTATGGGACATAAAAGGTAAGGCGCTCGAGGCCCCTGTTTGGCAACTCCTCGGTGGCAAAGTCAGGGACAAAATCAGACTTCATTTGCTCATGGGGGGAATTCGTCCTGATGCTGCCGATCAGGGGACGACCCCTGAAGGCATTCGATTGAATTCTAGAGACGCTGCCGAAGAAGGCTATACGGCAATCAAGATCGACCCTTTGCCTGATGGCTTTCAATCGATGACTCTTCCCAGGTTGATACATGACACGAGGGAGAATGTAGCTGCGATGCGCGAGGGTGCTGGTTTAGATGTCGATATCATTCTTGAAATACATCGCAAGCTGACCCCTATGAATGCTATAGCTCTTGCCGAGCACTTGATTGAGTTTAGCCCTCTGTTTTACGAAGATCCTATTCAAATAGATTCGGTTAAATCCCAAGGAGAAATAGCGAAACTTACTAAACTTCCTGTGGCCAATGGTGAACGCATGCACTCTATTTGGGAGTTCAGGGAATTGTTTGAAGCTGGAGGCAGTCAGTATGTTAGACCTGATCTTGGGCTTGGAGGAGGAGTAACCGGTGTGAAGAAGATTGCTGGCCTCGCTGAATCGTACCATTCAGCTCTTGTCACTCATAATTTCCTGGGGCCTGTGTTGACGGCTGCTGCCTGCAATATTGATACCTCCATTCCTAATTTCCTTACACAGGAATACTCAATGGAAGATGAGCAACCTTTCAATGCGATATTTAATTCGTCCTGGAAAAGAGATGGTGGTTTCATTTCCGTCCCAGACACCCCAGGAATCGGGATAGACCTCGAGGTGGAATCACTGAAGTCACAGCCGTATGTGCCACGTGACTTACAGGTTATTCCCATGCGAACTGACGGCTCAGTTGGCTACTCCGTCTAGTGTTTTGCAGCTAATTAACATTGAATATTGATGTCCCAGAATAAACAGATGGTTAGTCTCATTGAGACAAAACTTCAGGCCGCGCTATTCAGGGAGTGCTTGGCCTTAGTTGAGGATGGCATAGCTTCTCCAGAAGATATCGATACGGTGGTCAAAAACACTATTGGACGTAGACTGGCCGTCGGTGGTCCATTCGAGATCTGGGAGCAGATCGGATGGGACTTGGTTCAAACAATTGCCGGAGAGCTTTTCAAAGAGATTTCGAATTCTGAAGAGCCGATGGATGTATTAATAAGTCGGGTCGACTCTGGTCAATTGGGCGTTGAGACTGGTAGCGGGTTTTATGGATGGTCCAAAGAAGATATTGTTGAAATACGTCAACGATTCCATCGTTCCGGAGCTGAAGATTCAGTTGGTGGTGTTCACCAGTGACAGCACCAACTGACATAAAAAAAGTTGCAGTGTTGGGTGCTGGATTAATGGGCCACGGAATAGCGCTTGAGCTCGCAGCGCACCATCGGTCCGTCCATCTTTATGATGTGTCCGAACAACTGCTGCATAAAGCTGTTAATCGTGCTCGTGTCGGGTTGAAGGCTTTAAACCAGGCAGGGCTAATTTCCTCCGACGAAATCGAGACTTCTATATCTCGGATTTCGATTAGCTTAGACTTGAGTGAAACAGTAGAGGATACCGATCTCGTTATCGAAGCTGTTTCGGAGAATCTTGATCTCAAGCGCTCCCTATTTCACAAAGTCGACAAAATAGCTCCCCCCAACGCAGTACTGGTTTCGAATACGTCTACTTTTCTACCAAGCGCACTAGCTGTGGCCACGCAGCGTCCATCTCAAGTTGCGGGTGTTCATTACTATAATCCCCCTCATTTGCTCCCTGGGGTGGAGATAATAAAAGGACCTGAAACATCTAACGATACGGTTGAATTGCTAACAGGTTTTTATAGGTCGATCGGTAAGAGCCCAGCATTAATTCATAAAGAAATCCAAGGATTTATTGGGAATCGTTTGCAAGTTGCTTTACTTCGTGAAGCGATGTCAATTGTTAGAGATGGGCATGCCACCGCGCCTGAGATTGACCAGGTAGTTAGATCAAGGATGGGCAAGCTACTATCCGTCGCAGGACCATTCGAGTTAGCTGATAATCAAGGTCTCGACTCTGTGCTTGCTTTGGCTGAAAGCGAATTTCCCCTGTTAGCCAAAGATCGGTCGTTGCCGGGTATTTTGATGGATAAGATCCATGCTGGAGATCTTGGCGTGAAGACAGGGAGAGGATTTTACGATTGGACAGTGGAATCTATTGAGGCATGGCGAAAAAATATGGCTGACTCACTTATCGATATGGCGACCCATGACCGGTAGCGTTCAGCTATTCATCGCGGTACGCTCCAAGGATACATTTTTCAACTTGGAGTGAATTTTGACCGATATCCCATCTAATCCGCACCGTCTTCCATCCTCAGTGGTGCCCTCGCATTACCGAATCAAACTTGAACCGGATCTTGAAAAGGCCACCTTTATCGGTAGCGTTGAGATCGAGGTAGAAGTTAATAATCCCACCGATACCATACAGATGAATGCAGCCGATCTCGCGATTCAATCAGCAAGAGTTGTTGATTCGGTTGGCTCGAATACTGAAGTGGCCGATATTTTCCTAGATGCAGAAATGGAACGGCTCACACTAAGTTTTGATTCTCAGATCTCTCCAGGTCCGCACACAATCGTCGCTGAGTTTACCGGCGTCTTGAACGATCAGTTGCACGGGTTTTACCGATCAACATTTACAGACGATGATGGCGTAGACCATACGATTGCCACAACTCAATTCGAAAGCACCCACGCGCGCCGTGCTTTTCCATGTTTTGATGAACCTGCCTTTAAGGCTTCTTACGGTGTGACGCTTATTGTTCCTTCCGAACAGTTTGCCGTATCAAACGGTCCGATTATTTCTGAGACAGATCTAAAAAATGGTCAGAGAGAAGTAGTGTTCGAAGATACGATGGTCATGTCGACTTACTTGGTCGCGTTCATTGTAGGTCCGTTCGAAGCGACAGACCCTGTAGATGTAAATGGGGTGCCCCTCCGCATTGTCCATCCGATTGGGAAGGGCCATCTGACCGATTACTCACTCGAAGCCGGCGCGTTTGCACTTGAGTTCTTTTCCAAGTATTACGGCATACCTTATCCGGGACAAAAATTAGATATGGTTGCTGTGCCTGACTTTGCATTTGGGGCAATGGAGAATCTTGGATGTATTACTTATCGAGAAGTACTCCTGCTCGTGGACAAGGATCGATCAACCGAGCCTGAACTTCTTCGTATAGCTGATGTTATTGCGCACGAGATTGCCCATATGTGGTTCGGAGACCTTGTAACGATGGAGTGGTGGAATGGCATATGGCTTAACGAGGCCTTTGCTACGTTTATGGCTACTATGGCTTCTGACAATTTCAACCGTGACTGGGGGCGGTGGAACCAGTTCAGTCTTGAGCGTTCGATGGCATTTGATGTCGACTCTCTAAAAAATACAAGGCCAATTGAGATTGAGGTGAATTCACCGGTTGATGCAGAGGGGATGTTTGACCTTCTTACTTACGAGAAGGGTGGATCAGTGCTGCGAATGCTTGAGCAGTTTCTCGGAGAAGAAGAATTCCAAGACGGCATTAGTTATTACCTAAACAAGCATAAATACGCTAACACCGAGACTAATGACCTGTGGGATGCCATAGAGCATGTTACGAATCAACCAGCGCGCAGAATTATGGATTCCTGGATATTCCAACGCGGTTATCCATTGGTTAGTGCTTCGGTATCTGAAGACGGTTCAACAATTCATCTTGAGCAAGATCGGTTTTTATACACCCGTGATGATACAACCGATGCCACAATCTGGTCTGTTCCTGTTGTGTTGAAGGTTGGATCAGGCTCTGGGGTTTCAGAAATCAGATACTTACTTGAGGAAAAATCTTCAGAAGTAAAACTTGATTCACCAGCCGACTGGGTTGTAGTTAATGCCGGAGGAAGCGGGTTCTTTCGGGCGCGGTATTCGAAGGACATGTTGAAATCGGTTTCAAGCAGTATGTTCTCGAATCTTAGTTCGATTGAACGATATGGACTTGTTGACGACACATGGTCTTCGGTTATGGCTGGTCGTACATCCGCAGCAGATTTTCTTGAGTTTGCACGGAGTTTTCAATTAGAAACTGACCTAGATGTTTGGACGGTTCTCTCAGGGTGCCTTTCGGGTCTTGAAAAATTGGTTGAAGGAGAAGCCGAGAACCAATACAGGGCTGTTGTGAGAGATTTGGCGCAGCCTGGACTCGACCGGCTCGGCTGGGAACCTGGAGATACAGATTCACCCCGTGACCTCGAATTACGTGGGTTGTTTATCCGATTGCTTGCAAATGTTGGAAATGACGATCTTGCGCTAGAAAATGCCGGTGATTTACATGATTCTTATTTGCGTGATGCCGGTTCGGTTGAGCCAAACATGGCAGCCGCAGTTACTGGGGTTGTAGCATCGAAGGGCGATACTGCTAAGTACGATCTGTTTCTCAAAAAATATCGGAATCCTTCGACACCACAAGAAGAACGGAGATACCAGTCTGCGTTATCCGCCTTCCCAGGTGAGGCAGAGATGAAACGTACATTGGCGATGACCCTCGATGGCACAGTGCGCACTCAAGATGCTCCGTATTTACTTGCGGTTTGCATGCGAAACAAGTACCAGGGGCACCTCGCATGGGATTTCGTGAAGGAGAACTGGGACAAAATTAATGAGGCTTTTCCTTCGAACAGCATCGTTCGGATGCTTTCGGGAGTGACCTCCCTGAGTCAAGATGAGCAAGCTGCTGACGTTCTTGAGTTTTTTGAAAACCACGATGTCCCTCAAGGTCAATTGACACTTCAACAGACCCTCGAAAAACTTGGCGTGAATGTTGCCTTTCGTGAACGTGAAAGCACTTCATTTTCCGAGAGCTTGACCAGGTAGGGGGGATTCTAATTTTGGAAGTTTCGATATGAATGACAATTTAGATAAACCTAGGCTTGAGTTACCTGCGCTTCCACCTGTGATTTTTGGAGTTCCCGTGCTTATCGGAGCGTTGATACATGTACTTGTTTGGCGGCATGGCATTATTGGGGGTATAACAGGTGTGGTGGTTGGCATGATTCTTGTATTAATCGGGCTCTGGATGATTTATTGGACCTGGAAAGTCATGCGTGCGCATGGTGAGCATCCTGAGCCGCGTATGCCTACTCAAACCTTAGTGATGTCAGGTCCCTTTAAGCGAACTCGGAATCCGATTTATTCAGGTTTCTTACTCATAGCGGCCGGGCTGGCGATCGCACTTAATGCCATGGCGATGCTGATTTCGGTTTTTTTCGGTGTTGCAGCTCTAACCGCGCTTGTAATACGGCGAGAAGAGGCTTATTTGGAGCATGTGTTTGGAGAGATATACATAAATTACAGTAATCGTACTGGGCGATGGCTGTAATCGTTGCTAGTCAGCTTTTCTAAGTGGATTTTTTCCACATCCGTTTTGATATGCCGGTATTGGGAATTCCAACTGCCAGCGTGGCGATTAATCCCATCGCCAAGCTTATCCACAGTGCCAAATCATAGTTGCCCATCGTGTCATACAACTGACCTGCTAGCCAAACAGCACTTGACGCACCGAATGGCATTACTACGAACATTGTGCCGTAAATTGTGCCCAGTCTTCTGAGTCCAAATTCATCGGAAGTAACTGTGCCGGTAAGTGATATTACTGAGGTCCATGAACTTCCGATAATGACGACTCCCAGTATGGCAAGTGGCAGGTTTGTGGCGATCAGTAAGACTATGTATCCGAGTGCCCGCATGGAGTAGGCGATTGTGAGCAAAGGGCGTCGGCCAAACTTGTCAGCGAAGTATCCAAATCCTAAACCTCCGATCAGACCTGCGACGCCGACTGTAGCGAGTGCTCCCGCTCCCTGGACTGCTGTTGCGCCTAAATCTGTCGTGTAGGCAACGAAATGGGCATTCACGAAACCCATTGTGTAGCCTCATATGAAAAAGCCTATTGTCAGTCGCCAGAATAATCCTGTTCGACAGGCTTGTCCTAATGACATTCCAATATTCGGATTGGCCATATCGTCATTGAATTCGCCTGTTGATCCGTTTTTTCTGTCAGCTTCGTCGGCATGCTCGCCTGGCCCCGGCCTGCTTTTAATAAGCAGGACCATTAGCGGCAAGATAAGTACCAATAATATTCCGGCAAGTATGAGGTACCCCTCGCGCCAGCCTATGAATGCCACCGCTATTGCAGCGACGGGTACTAGTGCTGTTTCACCAACTGCAGACCCTGAACCTGCGATGGACATTGCAAGGGCTCGTCGGCGGGTGAACCAAGCTCCAACAATTTTTGCGACTGCACCAGGCGAGGCCACGGTGAATCCGATCCCCATGACTATGAATACAACATAAGCATGCCAAAGTTCCTGTACTGCAGACATTCCAGCAAGTGCTAAACCGCCAATTGCCACACCTGTTGCCGCTACGGTTTTAGGGTCATATCGGTCTGCCAGCATTCCAGCGACTGGGCGTAGGCCACCCGTTGCAAGGCCAGCAATTGCGATTGCTCCTGCGAGCGAACCACGGGTCCAGTCAAATTCTTCGGTCACTGGCTTGAGGAATATACCGAATGAAAACCTCGATCCAGCACCACCAAATAACATCAGCGCAGTGCCGATAACGACTATCCAACCATAGTGTAATTTTCGGATTTTAAAGATTTTGGGCTCGCTAAATAATTCGACTAAGAGTAATTAGGCTAAGGAGATGGGAACGAAGGATATCTGATCCCCTGCTTGTATCTAATGCCATGAGCGTTTGAAAGTCGTATTACATAGTCAAAATGAAGGCTGTTATGAATGTCGTTTAAAAAGAAAGGGGATGGTTAAACCATCCCCTTTCAGAAGGTCAATTGCACGGTTACTTGCTAGCATCCGAACAGACGGTGTCAATAATCAACTGAGTTACGACATACGGATCGCAGTTGGCATTGGGGCGTCTGTCTTCGATGTATCCCTTACCGTCTTGAGCTACCTGCCAAGGTATACGTATAGAGGCGCCTCTGTCCGAAACACCGTAAGAGAATTGATCGTATCTCTGGGTCTCGTGCAGACCGGTCAAGCGGTCTTCTATTCTGTCGCCATAACCGGCTATGTGCTGTTCAGGTTTACCTTTAGCGCCAAGTGACTCGGCAGCCTGTACACATGCATCGTATGACTCGCGCATTTCTGTGGTAGAGAAGTTTGTATGACAGCCTGCACCGTTCCAATCTCCCGGAATGGGTTTGGCGTCAAATGAAACAGCGATTGGCATCCCTTTGGGACCATTTACGTCTTCTCCGATCCTCTGGATTAACCATCTCGCCAGCCACAATTCATCACCTACACGGGGAGCTGCTACTGGGCCAATTTGAAATTCCCATTGTCCTGCCATCACCTCAGCGTTGATGCCGGAAATGTGCAGCCCTGCGTCTATGCAGGCCTGGAGATGTTTGTTTACAACTTCGCGACCAAAAATTTCATCTGCTCCGACACCACAGTAGTAACCACCTTGTGGAGCTGGGAATCCTATGTCAGGCCAGCCGAGGGGATTCGGTCCCTCAAAGAATGTGTACTCCTGCTCCAGCCCAAACCATGTGTCTAGGTTGCCGTATTTTTCTGCCGATGCAGCGCACTTGGCCCTAGTGTTGCTAGGGTGAGGTGTCTCTTTGTCTGTAAGGAGGGTTTCGCATAAAACCAATTTGTTCGAACCACCCCTAATTGGATCGGGAGTGACCAGTACAGGACTCAGAACGACGTCTGAATTATCACCAGAAGCCTGGTTGGTAGAGGAGCCATCAAATCCCCAAATTCCAGGCTCTTTGTTATCTGCCAGGACCTGTGCCTTCGATCGCAATTTTGCAGATGGTTCCGTACCATCAATCCAAATATATTCGGCTATGTAGGCCATCGTGTTATTCCTCGTTC
>Ga0209034_10000371_pt1 | contig 22388 bp, 23 predicted proteins | sample MarorgKNORR_S2LV_2_FD_188219 | JGI IMG/M metagenome (GOLD analysis project Ga0209034, IMG submission 188219) | Marine microbial communities from the Southern Atlantic Ocean, analyzing organic carbon cycling - 250m_A/KNORR_S2/LV (SPAdes) (version 2) | ecosystem: Environmental > Aquatic > Marine... | reverse complement strand
GCCCAAAAAGTTCCGATATTTCCTCGTCTATTGCTGCTTCGGACATGCCTAAAGTCTTGATATTTCGGGTGAGAGTTATTTCTTGATCTACGATTTCTCTTAATTTGGGTTCAATTAGTTCTTGCCATAATGGCTGTGTCTCACCTGGAGGACCGGGCATGCATATAATAATCTTGCCCTTATTTTCGACCCACCATCCTGGAGCGGTCCCATTTCGATTAGGGATGAATTGAGCAGAAGGGATTAGATGGGCTTGCTTAATGTTGTGTGGAGGCATGCTCATTCCGCGTCCCGCGAAATATGTTTCCAAGTCTTCAACTACTTGTCTTTGTACTGAGGGGGTTTCACCTAAGGCTTGTGCAATGCCCTCACGGGTCAAGTCGTCTTGAGTTGGGCCAAGCCCTCCTGTAGTAAAAATTATATCTGATTTATCCATGCTGTTGCTAAATGCTTCGGCCAACATATCTAAGTTGTCACCAATAATAGATATTGATTGTAGTTGTATGCCTAAAGCTGGCAACCTGCTCGCTATCCAGGATGAATTGGTGTCAACGAGTTCGCCCATTAATAACTCTGTGCCAATCGAAAATATCTCGGCTTTCACAAAACTACTCCTACGGCCTGATAGTTCACAGAAAAACTGTAACGGTATAACAGTACAGTTGGGTATGAAGTATGGAATCTATGCGATGCTTTCTAATCACTTGGTATCTTCTGTATCCGGAGGGTAGGGTGGCTCATAAGCTAATCTATTGATGACTTCGGCCCATATTTGAGGGACGGTGAACAAGGTTGGATCTCCTATTAAGTAAGTATATTGATTTTCACCATCAGGTGTTACATTGCCCATGTGAAATTCGTATACTATGCCGCTACGCTCCGTTACTTTTACGATAGTCCTAGGTGGATCTAATCCATATGAAGCAGCATTATCAAAACTAGGAGAGACTATCCTATTAACTTGTGGCCCGCTTAACAGAAGAGGAGTACCGCTCCATTTTTTTTGGAAGACTTCAACATCAGGTTCTCTATCGTTTCCCTGAATAAACCAGGTTGTACTACCTGGTTTTTTATCATAGTCGAGAGTAGTACCATCGTAGGTTATCTGGATATGGTTGATAGAATTGTCGTCCACTTTAAAAAGCCACGGGCGGTGAACTGGTTTACTTTTCGAAGAATCCGTAAATTGGAACACCAAATATGTGCCACCAAATAGGATCAATACTATTACTAGGAAGAAAGATAATCGGATATTCATATGTAGATCCGCTGCCTTCTATTCTTTACTTGCATAATTTGAGTGTGTTTATAGAGATGTTTAAGATTTATCGACGGAACCACCAGACCAAAGCAGCTAGTAAAGCCATCAAACCTGGCAGAAAAAACCAAGAGGAAAATCTAACGAATTCTAGTTCATTTTGGTCTAAATTCCATTCCCTGAATATGATTTTGCGATCCCTGATTGATACTAAAGAGTAATCTCCTAAAAGATAATTAGCTGAATTCAAGAATAAATCGGCTCCGTTCCCTTTATTAAAGAAACTATTGGAAGCGAAATCAGCATCCCCAAATATTACGATCCCTGAAATTTGACTGTCGGGTGGCGCTGATTTAGGGGCTGGTGTACCTACTGGCCCCACCGCTTGGAGGTACAAGGCTGGTATAAATGGTCCCTTGATATCGTCGTTATTGCTACCGTCCTGAATAGGAGTTGTCCGTTCGATGTCGTCGACCAAGAAACTATTTTGGCTAGTCCCTGCTAGAGGCAATGGTAGCCGGATCTCATCTGGTATTGGAAGGGGAGACAAAGAGGCAGCGCCGGCCATAAAAGATACGTCAAGAGGTTTTCCTTGGGGTATCACTATTTCCGGAGGAGCACTTGGATTATACCTGTTAATTCTTAGAGTATGAGGGCTTCCTGGCAAAGAGCTATCTAGGTCGATAATGTATCCTTTATTTACTACAACCCCCCAATTGGCCAGAAAAACTCTGAAGGATTCTGATAAATCAGGTTCAGCTAAAAAAATCATTCGAGCGCCTTCTCGTCTAGCAGTGCCATCTGGCTTGATTCCCGATAGGTACTCATGTAATGCTTTTGCGTGGGCTTCAGGCAACTCCCCTTCTGGATTTGCTATAACCAGGAGAGCTGTGCCGGAGGGACAAGAATCCGACGTATTGCACGGCATCCCATCTAAATCGGTGGTGCCATCTGGCACAGTTACTGATTCATCGGATGCTGCCCATCGAAGTGTCTCAACTTTGTAATTATCTCGTTCAAGTCCCTCTTTGAGAGAAGTGTAGCCTTCCCCTACCGTAGAATTGGTGCTCCGCTCCCCGTGCCCACTTAAGAAATACACTGTTCTCTGTTCTTGTCCAGTCGCGACTAGAATAGCTGTGTACAAGTCTTGTTCTAGTTGGCTGTAGTCTGCGTCCGTTGCTACGATAATATCGTTGATCCCAGACTGTTCTCCTATGATTACAATTGATTCATATTGAATTATTCCGTAACTACGCGCTAGATCCGGTTCAATCTCAGGATCTCGGAATTCATATGAAAACTTACCGGATTCGTTTTGTAACTCCTGTAATGTATCGTTGACCTTGGATCTGCGGAGAATTTGCTGTAATTCCCCTGTGTCTTGACCGGTAACATCTTCTCGATAGAAGGCGATTGCATGAACGGACTGGTCCAAGTCTTTCAGCAGGTGTTTGGTACTGCTATCAAGACTAAACTGGTTGGTAGCTGTGGTGTCTATTCTGGTGTTGTTTGCGAATGATATGAAGTTTAATACTACGAGTATTCCAATGAAAGCAGACAGCATTATTAATGTGTTTACTCCGTATTTTCCTGTCCTGCTAACGAAGGCTGCCAATACACTACTCAGAAAGATCAATGCAATGAGCCCGATTAAGACTACTCCAAATGCGATCAATACTGCACCATACAGTCTCATAGATGTTACAAAAGTAGTAATGGCAAGCCCGATGAAGATGGCGATAACTCCAGCGAGCACCACCGGCTTGTTGAAAGATCCAATTGTGTTTAAGGATGGTTCGAGGAAGCTAAATAAGGTGCGAGACCCACTGGTTTCGGAGATACTTGTTGGATCCTGTTCTGTCGTATCGTTAGCCCCGTGAGATTCCTGATCCTTGAGGTTAGGGTCTGAAGGCGACGTCCTGCGGCGTCGCCTTCTCCAGTCGCGTGGTTGCTCATCGGATTGTTGGGTCATTTTATCTCCATCGCCTGTATTCCAGGGCTCTAATAGAAAGGAACAGGAAGAAGGCGGTCACACTTAAAAAGTAAATAATGTTTTTGGTATCTATAACGCCTTTCTCGAAATCATTAAAGTGGCTGCTCATACCAATTTCGGTTACTAATTTTGACCAGGTTCCCCCCATCACGCCTGTTCCAGTATCGGCAAAGTACAACAGTAACAAGATTCCTGACGCCACGACGAACGCAACGATTTGATTATTGGTAAGGGTAGAAGTCAATATGCCGATTGCAAGTGCTGCGCCACTGTAGAGTATTAATCCCAAGTATCCTGAATAAATTGGGCCCGGGTCTGGTTGACCGAAAATGAACAATAAGATTGGGTAATACAGCGTCAAGCCTATCAGAACTAGAAAAAAGACTAGAGATGAAAGGTATTTTCCTATAATTACTTCCCAATCTCTAACTGGAGACGTCAACAATAATTCTATGGTACCTAGCTTCTGTTCTTCTGCTAAGAGTCTCATCGTCAGGGCTGGAGCCAAGAGAACAATCACAAGGCTTGCCCCAAAGAAGAGATTGCTTAAAGAGGCCTCAGGGAATGGATCTGTTAAGTCTTTAACAAAAAAGAATCCTGTTACAGCCAAAAATATCAAAGCCACTAGATACGCCACTGGGCTGCTGAAATATATTTGTATTTCTTTCCACGCTACTGCCTGAATGGTTCTCATGGCTATAATTCCTCGTGGGTGGTGAGTCTAAGGAAGATGTCTTCCAGACTCATGCTCACAGCGTGCATGCTTAACAGGCTCCATCCGTTACTGACTATAGACCTCGAGATTTCATCACGTAGGTCTTGGCCGCTATTTACTCTAATCAAGTAAATGTCTCTATTCTGTTGTGGACGGTGTGTGACCTCGTTAACACCGGCTACTTGTCGTAGTACGGGTATAACTTCGGCTGATGGCCCGCCTACTTCTATTTGGAGTTGTTCAACTCCTTGAAGGTTTTGAGCTAAATTCTGTGGAGTATCTTCTGCGACTATTTTACCTTGATGTATGATCAAGACTCTAGAACATATCATGCTAACTTCCGGTAGTATATGACTGCTAAGGACTACCGTCTGCTGTTTACCTAGATCTTGTATCAGTCTTCTAGTTTCGACCACTTGAATAGGATCAATACCAATGGTAGGTTCATCAAGCACTAGCACCTCGGGTTCATGAAGTATAGCTTGAGCGATTCCTACTCGTTGGCGAAAACCTTTCGAAAGCTTCCCAATATGTGTTTTACGGTAATCACCTAATTGACAGATATCTATAACCTCGCTGATGCGATTCTTGATATTGCGGCCGCTCATACCACGCAGTGTCCCCATGTACTTTAGATAACTATTAACTGGCATATCCGTATATAGAGGGACAGTTTCCGGCAGATAACCTACCCTTTTGCGAACTTCTAAAGATTGCTCTACTACATTGTAATCGGCGAGAGTTACCTCTCCTTGGGACGGCGGCATGAAACCCGTTATAATGCGCATAGTAGTGGTTTTTCCTGCTCCGTTCGGTCCCAAAAACCCCAATACTTCGCCTTTTTTTACGCCGAAGTTGACGTCCTCTACGGCTATTTGAGGTCCATAGTAATGAGTTAATCCCGTAGCTTTGATCATTAGATCATCGTTATTATTATCGTTAGTCACTCTAATCAATCTCCGACTTAACGCTATGTCTTCCTGAATCTGCGTGTATAGTTTAGTCCCTAGAGTACAGATTGTGTCAGAACAACAGTGATGATATTCTATACGCTTAGTTTTGCCAAGGTATCTAATCAGTAGTTTTACCGAGTATTAGCGCTGACTTATAGTATGGAGGATGGATGCATCTGGTTATAGATGGATATGGTGGCAATGTTGACAAAATGTGGGATCAGGATTTGATTAGAGGTTTTCTGGACCAATTCCCTGCCAAATTGTCTATGACCCCCATAACTGAGCCAAAGGTTCTCGAATATGTTGGAGAAAAACCTGATGATGTTGGCGTTTCAGGGTTCGTTATTATAGCCGAGAGTCATATTAGTATTCATACGTTCCCTATTAGGGAATATGTTAACGTGGATATCTTCTCATGTAAGGGGTTTGATGATCTGCAGGCCTTGGAGGAAGTCAAACTCCTTTTTGGTTTTGCTGATGTTAAAACTTGGTTATTGGACCGCGGTCTGGAGTGGATTGATGCTAAACAAGGGCTTAATGAAGTTGATTTGCAAAGAAATACTTTGAGCAGCGAAGGCATAAGCACTCCCCGTGTTTGAATATCCAGATAATTCGATACCGACTACTCCTTCTAATTTCTTGGCGCTTCCGCCCGGTCAATCTGATATTGAGACATCAGGCATTGTAATTTTACCGGTGCCATATGACAGTACAACATCATTTCGCACTGGATCTCGAGAAGGTCCGAGGGCCATTATTGAAGCTTCGGCTGCCTTAGAAGATTATGACTTGGAAATGGATTTAGATGTTGCGGAATTAGGTATTTATACTGCTCCTGTTCTGGAGCCACACCTAGGTGGCCCGGAATTGAATGTGGAAAGGGTTAAACAAGCAGTCTCTAGTTTTTTGGCGCCAAATAAAATGGTGGGAGTGATTGGGGGTGAGCATTCTATCACCGCCGGTTCGGTTTTGGCTCATAAAGCGGTTTATCCAGATTTGTCAGTTTTGTATTTAGATGCCCATTGTGATCTCAGAGATGAATATATGGGAACTCGGTGGGGGCATGCTTCCGGAGGTCGCAGGATACACGATTTATGTTCCGTGGTATTCGTTGGTCTTAGGAGCATGTGCGAGGAAGAACGGGATTATATACAGTTGGCAAGCAGTGACGATGGATATAACCCGATATCCACTTTCGTGTGCCCTATCGCTGATTCTCAATCGTTGGCTCGTGATGTGATTGAGAAGTTAAATGACACTGTCTACGTAAGTGTAGATCTGGACGTTTTTGATCCTTCCCTAATGGCGTCAGTCGGTACTCCTGAGCCTGGCGGCATGGATTGGTATCAGGTTGTTGGCCTTATCAAAGCAGTTTCAGAAAAGCGTCGTATTGTTGGCTTTGACGTTTGTGAACTCGCTCCACGTGAAGGCCCATCCGCCTGCAGCTATACAGCGGCTAAGTTAGTTTATAAGCTGATAGCATATTCCATGGGTAGCTGAATTTCTATCTACATACTACAATTATCCTCTCCATGCCTAAGATGCTTCATACGATCGGGGTGGTTTTGCTTAGGGCTTTCTTGAACACTAGTGACGTAAGTCGTCATCTTCGGACTCTATTCAGCTGTGCTAAAATGTACTAATGCCGAAAAATGCTAGAAATAATATTGAGACCATATATCTAGATCACGCTGGGACCACTGCGATGGATCCAAGGGTTTTACAGGCAATGCTTCCATACTTCACAGAGCATTTTGGTAACCCATCCAGCGTACATATGGTGGGGCAGGAGGCAAGGAGCGCTCTCGATGGCGCGAGAGATAGAGTTAGTAGTATTTTAGGTTGTAGATCTGGTGAAATAGTGTTCACCGGGAGTGGTACTGAGGCGGACAACTCGGCGATCCAAGGAGCTTCTTTAGCATTAGCCGGTACAGGGAATCATATTATTACTTCCACGGTAGAGCATCATGCGGTATTGCATCCCTGCCAATACTTGGAAAATCAAGGGTATGACGTTACCTATCTCCCTGTTGATTCCCATGGCATGATATCTCCCCAGTCTGTTTATGAAGCCATAACAGAACAAACTACGTTAGTAACAATAATGTATGCGAATAACGAGATTGGCACCATTAACCCGATCTCAGAGATTTCCGAACAAGTTCGCCGCAAATCTACAGAATTCGGGCGGACTATAGTAATGCATACAGATGCAGTTCAGGCTGCCGGATTTCTTGATTTAAATGTCAGAAAACTCGGGGTTGATATGTTGAGTCTTTCTGGCCACAAATTTTATGGACCCAAAGGGACCGGCGTCCTTTACATAAAGCGTGGTACTCCTTACTTACCGTTTATATTGGGTGGAGGTCAAGAGCGAGAAAGAAGATCAGGTACAGAAAATATCGCGGGTATTGTTGGTTTATCGGTTGCACTTGAGTTGGCCGATCAATCCCGTGTCGAGACTACAAGGCATTGCGTGATAATGAGAGACCTGATAATCGAGAGAATACAAAATAACATAGATTGTGCCTATCTGAATGGACATGTTACTGAGCGGCTACCAAACAATATAAACTTTTCTTTCGAAGGAGTAGAAGGAGAATCAATTTTAATGGGATTGGATCTCGCGGGTATAGCGGCATCCAGTGGCAGTGCTTGCAGCAGTGGTTCGTTGGAGCCGTCGCATGTATTACTAGCTCTAGGCCAAACTGCTGACCTTGCAAGGGGAAGTTTAAGGATGTCCCTTGGTAAGGATAACACCATAGAGGAAATTGATAGGTTTCTCCCTGTTTTGACTGATTTAGTTAATGAATTGCGGTTGCTACCAAACATGAGTAATCTGTGATCACAAATTACTATTTTTCTTTAAGTACATTCTAATAAAATGATTAGGTATATCTAATGGGAGCAACATATTGTTCGATTTGAGAACCATAAAACCAATTCACATGTGGGTATTGTTGATCCTGGTCGGGTTGGTCGCTTGTACGGAAACATCACCCAACTTTGGCAAATATTATCGAGGGAAGACACTAGATGTAAATATCGTGAAGCTTGAGCGTCTTCCTGAACTTCTTTATTCGACCGTTACCGAGTCCTCAGATCGTAATTATTTCCGAATTATGCCTTCAGAAGATAATTTGGAATTAATCATTCTTAGAGTTAAAGTGGAAAATCATACTGCTACTAGCGCGATCGTTAATATAGACAGCCAGGCCGCTGAGTTACGAGATTTTTTCCAAGGTAAATATTTCCCGATAAATGTAAACCAAAGAGTAGAAGAAATTGCCGAACCGGCCCGGAGAGCTGGTGATAGGTCGGTGGTCTTTCTGTGGAATAAGACTTATCAAGACGGAACTAGTGAGGCATTCACTCTACCAAGAGATTTCGGGATTGATGGTATTTTAGTTTTCGAAGCACCTAAAGACACCAAATTCAGGGAACTCAGGTGGCGGGCAGGAGATACCTTGAGTATCAGGTTCTAGTCCGCTGAGCGATTTCAGTTCGGTTTAGATAACTATGTTAAAGAAGAACACTTTATTATTGCCTTGGGCATAAGTTCATCCTATTAAGCCCCTGAGTATTCTATTACTTCAGCCCGTCCTCGTTGGAATTGTAAGTAATATGGTTTTTTCATAGCCGGACGATGTTCCGACATTATCTCTTGCCCCTTAACACCGCCATCTGCAAGTAAATCGACTACCACCATGGCCATGATTTTGGCCGGTGTTATAACTGCTGATTCATAGTCAGTTACCACGTAGTCTTTACTGTGTCCAGCTCCAACGGCTCCCGAGGTATATGGATGGCAAACTGGCATTAATTGGCTTAGGTCCCCCATGTCTGTTGACCCACCTCTGTTGCGACGCGGGGGCATGACTAGTACCTTGCTTTCGCCGATCAGTTGGGATGCATTTTGTTGGAAGAGTTCTTGTAATCTGGAGTCGTTTCGCATTGGTAGATACCCAGGGATGTTAGTGATGTTTACAGTGGCACCCACAGCTAATGCTCCGGCTTTAAAACATCTGTCGACTACGGCCGAGTTTGCTACAACTGCTTTTGGTGTACCTGATCTAACACGCCATTCTAGCCTAACGTCAGCTGGTACGGCGTTTACTGCCTCCCCACCCTTACTCATAATGCCATGAATTCTTACCGTTTCATCATCTTTGAAAGTCTCTCTGTTACTGTTGATAGCTTGTAACGCAAATGTTGCAGCGTTTAAAGCGTTAATCCCGAGGTGGGGAGCAGAACCGGCGTGAGCCCCTCTGCCTATAAATTTGACGTATTTCACAACGTGTCCGTTACTAGTTCCGCCAAGGGCAAATGTCCTATCCCCCATATCGCTAGCGGTGTGACACATCACGGAGATGTCCACATCATCGAATTCTCCAAGTTTGATCAATTCCTGCTTTCCACCGAGGAATTCAAGCTTATTTTGATCGCGCAATTCCAACCGCTTACCAACCTCTATGAATTCCTCGGCAGGTACCGCGAATGGTACTATTTCTCCTGATAGTTGAGAAAGGACGCTTTCTTGAGTCAGAGCTAACGTGGATCCTAGCATCATGCCTATTTGGCAATGGTGACCGCAGGCATGAGCTGCCCTAGTTTCAGGGTCCGCATGAGGATGTTGATCCACTATAAGCGAATCTAACTCACCGATAATCGCGACTCTAGGACCGTCCCCTCCTCCTCCTGGTATGCGCCCCTTCACTCCGGTAATGGCAAGCCCGTCTTTATGAGTTATACCCAGTTGATCGAACTTGGATTGGACCAATCGTGAGGTTTTAATTTCGCTGAAGCCAGGCTCAGGATTATTTAAGACCTCTTTGGCTATTCCGATGATTTCATCTTTGTGGGCATCTATGGTGGCACAGGCTTGTTTCTTCAGTTCATTTTTGTCAGGCATGTTAATTGGCCTCAAACATATCTTCTTTGGCTAAGCTTCTCATTAGGCCCAAGTATTCATGGCGCGTCATTTCCGGACGATGTTCCGCTACTATTTTGCCGCCTTTGGCACCCCCGTCTCCCAACGCATCTATTACTGTAGCGACGATGGATTTGGCAGCTGTAATTACTGAAAGTTGATAATCTTCCACTACGTAAGTTGCTCCATGTCCCAGTCCGACAGCGCCCCCTACGTAGGGATGAATTGCCGGCATTATTTGGCTGACATCACCCATGTCGGTAGACCCGGTTCGGTGGGCGACAGAACCTACATTTTCTTGTCCTACTAAATCAACGGCGTTCGGGGTGAATAGCTCATAGAGGTTTTTGTCCTGGCTCAGTGGCATGTATCCGGGAATGGTCTCGATTTTCACCGAAGCTCCGACGGCCATCGCACCGGCTCTTAGCGCCCGGTCTACCTTCACATTGGCGTCCATGATTGCTTCAAGAGTTTTACCGCGAACGAATGTCTCCATACGTACATCGGCAGGTACGGCACTGACCGCTTCTCCACCTTTGGTGATTATGGGATGAACTCTTACCGTGTCGGCGTCTTTAAACGTTTCTCTGTTGAAATGGATTGCACTTAATGCCAAAGTTGCGGCGTTAAGTGCGTTAATACCTAGGTGTGGGGAACCCCCGGCGTGAGAACCCTTCCCAATGAATTGGATTTTTTTTGCAACGGTTCCATTGTTGGTTCCACTTACACAGAGTTGTTTCTCTTCTGGCGTACTGGTGGTATGTACCATCATTGCTAGATCGACATCATCAAACTCTCCTAGCTTGATAAGCTCAGGTTTGCCACCAAGGAATTCTAATTGTCCTTGCTTTCTTAATTCATCCCTGTATTCGATTTCTATATACTCTTCTGCTGGCACTGCTATTAGAGCTATCCTGCCGCTTAGAGATTCTAGAATCTTAGGCTGATTCAATGCCATTGCGGCGCCGAGGAGCATTCCGATTTGACAGTGATGCCCACACGCATGAGCAGCACCTGTGCTTGGATTCGCAAACGGATGTTCGTTTACTATCAGTGAATCTAATTCTCCTAATATGGCCATGGTAGGTCCGGGGTTGCCACATAAAAGGTCAGCTCTAATCCCGGTTATAGCTAGACCGGCCCGGAATGGTATCCCAAGATTCCCCAGCTTTTCCGAAACTAACTTGGCTGTGTTGATTTCTCTAAAACCCGGTTCCGGATTATTAAGGATAGTCTTAGATATATTAATAATTTCGTCTGCCCGAGAATCAATCTCTTCAAATGCAATGCGTTTCAATTCATCAGAAGAGGGCATATTTCCTCCATAGGTAACCAGCTTGAATATGTTTTATCGCTAACGAATTCTAACAGAGAGAAAAATATTTAGATACACGGGTTGGATCCGTCTGTATAATAATGGTATCTGATGAAAGTAGTAGTTGCACCACAAGCTTTTAAGGGTAGTCTATCTGCATTGGCTGCCGCTCGGGCTATTGCTCGAGGAGTATTAATTTGTGATTCGACTATTGAGATAGCTCTAGTTCCGGTAGCTGATGGAGGTGATGGAACCTTAAGTGCTCTGATTGATAGTACTGGAGGACAGACATTTAAGAGCGTCGTTACTGGTCCTTTAGGTTTTGCCGTTGAAGCTGAATGGGGTGTCATGGGAGATGGGCAAACGGCGGTAATTGAAATGGCTCAGGCGTCTGGTCTTGTTTTGGTCCCGCCTAAAAAACGAAATCCTTTGAATACTACGACAAGAGGCACAGGGCAAATCATAAAAGAAGCCCTTGATAAGGGTTATTCTAGGATCATAGTAGGATTAGGCGGAAGTGCCACCAATGATGGCGGTGCTGGGATGGCAGCTGCTCTAGGAGTGCAATTTTTAGACCGCGATGGCAAAACTGTATCGGATGGCGGGGCTGCGTTATCAGAGCTAGCCCATGTTGATTTAGCCACGATTCACCCGGGGCTTAAGTCTGCGGACATTATAGGTGCAACCGACGTTACCAACTCGCTTTGTGGACCAACTGGAGCTTCTGCTGTTTATGGACCTCAAAAAGGTGCAACAACAGAAATGATAAACAGATTAGATTCATCTCTTATGCATTTAGCGGATGTTATAAAATCAGATATTGGAATAAATGTCTTGGATAAACCTGGATCAGGCGCTGCAGGGGGATTGGGGGCCGGTTTGTTAGCATTCGCTAATGCTGAACTGAGATCTGGCATAGATATGGTTTGTGATGTATTGGAGTTCGAAAAACATGTTAACGGTGCCGATTTAGTTATTACAGGTGAAGGACAATCTGACGCATCAACAGTATATGATAAAGCACCAATGGGGGTTTCTAGGAAAGCAACCGCTCATAATGTTCCCACGGTCATATTGGCGGGAAGTCTTGGTAAAGGCTATGAAGAATTGTACAAGCACGGTATATCCGCTGTAGTTTGTATAGCCGATCGTCCTATGACCTTTGATCAGAGTCTGTCTAGGACAGAGGAGTTATTGGAGGCTGCAGCAGATCGTACTATGCGGCTGATTAAGCTTGGAGCGTCTATCCGGCCTTAGCTAAAGGTGCCAACGTAAAGGGCATTTCCCATGATGGAATCTTTTTATGTAGACTGAAATCTGCGAATACAGCTCATATTATGCGCTCTTTTACGAACCCTACTACGAAACCGGATAGTTCATATGCTCGGTCGGCGTCGTTTACATCGAAAGCTTCGGAGCATATACCTCCGGGCAAAAATTCTGGATAACGAGTCAGCTCGTAGTATTTATCTAATTGACGAGCTTCGCTTTTGATGGTGTCGAAAAACATGTCAAAGATTTTGGCATCTTCACAGAGATCTATCAAAGAATGGCCCCATACATCTTCTGCTCCTTTGAGATATAGAAACGCCTTAATCGCTTTTTCAGATGCCTGTTGGCAAAGAAAACAAGATATATTGAATCTCTCACCATCCTTGTTGTAAGACGCATCCATGAGATCTTGCTCCGCCTGTCTTAACCAACGTGTTGCCTCTGATTTATAATCAGGCATCGAAAATCACTCTTCCTTTTTGGCATGCTTCGTTAAGAGCTGGCAAGGTATATTGTAATACTTCGAACTCTTCGGGAGTGTATACCTGTGTGTTAACGGCGACATAACTTCCCAGATGATAGGAGAAGAAATCGGCTCTTCTTCCAAAAGTGGCATCAGTTTTTTGTACAACTATCAAATCTATACTGCTATCAGGGCTGAAATCTTCTGTGATCATGTCTCCTGTTAAAATCACTTTCTCTACACCCAGAGTAGGAAGGAGTTCTTGGATTCCGACCAGCTCTCGTTCTAGCATTTCTTTACGAAAAAGGGTAAATCCAACCCTCATTGGCATCTGTAACTGCCTCCGTTAAGTAAGTTTAATTACCCGAGTATCACCATATGCACTTCTTTAGGGCCATGAACACCGACCACCAGAGTTTGTTCTATATCGGCTGTTCTGCTAGGCCCTGATATGAAGTTTAGATAACTCCCCATATCCCCACCGTTTCTTAGATAATCGAGCCGGCGAAGGAGAAAAACATCATCCAAAGTATCTACAATTTCTTGAGGACTTACTATAGCCAGATGTACGGGAGGTCCTAATGATACCAACCGGCTCAATCCGGCTCTCGGTAATATTACAACCGATCCTGTTTCAACTACACAGTAATCTGATCCAGTTATCCCGATATCTGCGTCAATCATTTTCTGGCGCGCTTGAGTCTGTGAAAGTTGACCTGCTCCGTTCTGATCTATAACGGCTGACTCTATTCCAAGGTTATTCAGCAGCTCGTCTATTGGAATCTGGTGGAATATTGACTGATTAGAACGGACAGCGTGTTGGACTCCTAATGTAGTCAGTAAATCTGCTATGTAACTGGTAGCTTCTTCCAAATTAGGAAATCTATTGACGTTCCATGCTGTTGCCCGGGCGGATTCAACCAGCGCATTGATCCTTTGATCATGGTCGATCAATAACCGCTCTTTCAGATCCTGTTCCATTTTTTCCAAATCTGTTAGAGATTCTTCTAATCTGAAATAGGGCGGTGAGGGGTTAGATGGTGTTGATCTCCCCAATGCTCCCCTAACCGAAGCGAGAAAATCATCTTTTGGTGTTCCCAGTATTTCTGTCATTAGTTCTTGCTCTAAGGGCATTTATATATCGTTTTAGTTCAGTCTTTATCTTTGTATAATTCCGTTTGCCAAATAGATCGAAAGCTTTTCGGTGCAATTACTTTCATGTCTCTGTTTTTGGTCCACCGAGATAAAATCGGTAAACTGGTTTTCTTAAGTGTTCCCTTGTTTGATAAAGGCAGTTGTATTAAACGTATTATTGATCTAGTAATTGATAGCTGTTTGGGGTGCTGTAGAATGTGTCCCGTAAATTTAGCTGCTAAACGGCCTGTAAGCCCGATATTACGCTCTGATACATCAGTACTCTCGGATAACTTATGGCGTTGATGAAGTAACATCCTTGGGATATTGATCTTTATTGGACATGCGTCTTTACAGGCTCCACACAAACTCGACGCGAAAGGTAGGTCGCTGGCACGTTTAAGCCCAACTAGTTCCGGAGAAACGATTGCCCCAATCGGGCCTGGATAAACCCACCCGTAGGAGTGCCCTCCCACTTTTTGATAAACCGGGCAAATATTTAAACATGCACCACACCGGATGCAGTAGAGTGCTTCTCGCAGTTCCGGATCAGCGAGCATGCGGGATCGTCCATTATCCACTAGGACCAGATGAAATTCTGACGGTCCGTCTTCGTCTGTTTCTCTTTTTGGGCCATTAACAATGCTTACGTAACTTGTAAGATGCTGTCCAGTTGCAGAACGTGGCAATAATCTTAGGAATAATCCCAGATCTTGTAATGATGGAATTACCTTTTCCATTCCGGTTATACCGATGTGTATACGGGGAGCAGATGTACATAATCTGCCGTTTCCTTCATTGGTGATGATAACCAGGCTACCGGTTTCTGCGATTAAAAAATTGGCACCGCTGATACCCATATCAGCGTTAAAAAATTTATCTCTTAATACATCTCTCGCCACTCGGGCCATATCCTCTATGTCATCAAGGATTGGAACTTGTAGCTTCTCATGTAGTAGTAGAGCTACTTCTTCTTTAGTTTTATGCAAAGCAGGGGCCACTAGATGGGAAGGGGTTTCTTCTGCTAACTGTATGATGTATTCTCCGAGATCAGTTTCGTATACTTCTACACCAGATTTTTCTAGAACTTTATTTAGGTCCAATTCCTCGGACACCATAGATTTACTTTTAGTAGCTATTTGAACATTTCGACTTTTAGCTATCTGTGAAACTATTAAATTAGCTTCTTCCGAATCTTTAGCAAAGTGAACTTCCCCTCCGTTTTCAGTGACTTTCTGTTCTAATAAATCAAGATAATAATCAAGATTCTCTAATGCATGAATTTTTATTTTCCGTGCTTCATCTCTCCAAAGGTCCCAGTTAACTGCCCCGACGCTATCAATTGCTTGCCGCCTGGCGCCGTCGAATCCTGTCCCCGCCCTTTTAAGAGCCTGTTGGAGTTGAGTGTTTTTGAGGGCTGTCTCTGATGAATTCCTAAAAGCTTGTGTTTTAACTTCCGGCACTATGAATCTCCCGATCCAGAATCTGTGATATATGGCGTATGCGAACCGTGCTTTCAGCCCTGCTCAATAGACCATCTATTTGCATTAAACAACCCATGTCGCAGGAGATTAGCGAATCTGCTCCTGTAGCCATTACGTTTTCTGCTTTATCTGTCCCCATCGCCTCAGAAATATGAGGGTATTTGATAGAAAAGCTTCCCCCAAATCCACAACAATATTCTGCTTGATGTAGGGAGACTAGATCTAAGCCATCCACGTTATCTAACAAGATTTTAGGTGCCTCGCGTTCTCCTATCTCTCTTAACAAGTGGCAACTTGGGTGATAAGTAGCCTTGCCAGCGTACTTGGCACCTATATCTTCTATTTTCAACACTCGTACTAAAAATTCTGAAAACTCATAAACTTTTCCCGCAAACGCCGTTGCTCTGGTCAGGTTTCTCTGATCTTTAGCAAATAGGTCTAAATAAAAGTTTCTCATCATGGCTGCACACGATCCGGAAGGTACTATGACGTAGTTACTATGCTCAAAATCATTTAATACTTTTAAAGCTAACTTTTTAGACTCTCGCGTGAAGCCAGAATTGTAAAGTGGTTGTCCACAACAAGTTTGATTAATAGGAAAGTCCACTTCACAGCCAGATTGACGTAGCACGTTAACAACGCTTTTCCCAACTTCAGGGTATAGTTGATCTATAATACATGTGCAGAACAGTGAAACCTTAGTAATATTTGTTTGTGAGTGGTTCATTTTCTTTTCCGCGTTTGTTTCGGCTAGGTTAGCAGACGGATTTGGCCATGGCAAATGAGGTAACTAGCGCTGGATAGGTAATATAAGAGGTCTCTGGTATTTGATTCTTGGGAGTGTCTAATGATTCGTTATTTCCTGATAGCAGCCTTAATATTGGGGGTATCAGCGTGTGATGTCGTAGCTGAACCCACGAGATGGCCAACATCTACTCCTCCTCTAATCGAAGACTCGTCTTCCGATTTGCCATCCGCCCAGAAGAAGGAATCACTAGTAGTAGAACAGCCTTCTGTCGCAACTCCTACGATTTCAAATACAGAATTGACTTTAGATGCAGAAACTGTAGTTACCGAATCAGGACTGCAAATTAAAGATCTAATAGCTGGAAAAGGTGATAGGGCCAGGGAAGGTTCTATAGTCGTAGTTCACTATACTGGGAGTTTGCTGGATGGCACTAAATTTGATAGTTCGGTTGACCGAGGGATTCCGTTTGAGTTTACGCTGGGGCAGAAGAGTGTTATTAAAGGTTGGGAAGAAGGAGTTGCTTCGATGAAAGTTGGAGGTAAGAGGCAGTTGGTTATCCCTTCAGAATTGGCGTATGGTGACAGAGGAGTCGGACCTATAATCAAGCCAGGAGATACGCTAGTTTTCGACATTGAATTGTTGGACGTAAAAGGCCCCTAGTCGTCAGGGTTTAGGCTAAATGAAAAAAGACCGGTATATTACCGGTCTTTTTTCATTAATACGTTTTTACCTAGGAAAAAACTAATTCCTTATTCTGACGGCTTTCTCGGCGCATCTCTGCAAGGCCATCTTCTGCTTTATCGAAGCTATTGCAGAAAAGTTCTATACCGTTTCCATCAGGATCTTCAATATATATGCTCTTTGTCATACCGTGATCGGTAGTTCGAAAGTCGATTATCCCGTTTTCTTGAAGTACGTGGTAGTACTCAGTAAGCATATCAAAATCTTCTACCTGCAATGCCATGTGATTGAGGCCTAGTCCGCCCTTGCTTATTGGAGCAGCATCAGGTTTGGCCTGAAACAGTGCTAGATCATGATGGATTTTGCCGCAAGTTAAAAATGTACCAAATCCTGGGCGTTCTACGGCAATTTCAAACCCTAAAACTTCAGTATAAAATTTTGTTGCTTCGGTTTGGTCTTTTACGTTTAATACCAGGTGTCCTACTCTCTTAGGTTTTGCCATGATAACCTCCTAAGTTTTTGAATGTTTACGTCAGTGTACCGATTATATCTTACTATATCTTCTTATTTCCAGCGCGACTATGATGTGTTCTTAAAAAACTTGCATCTATCGAAACGATTTGTCGTAATGTTACAAGTTAAATAAGGGAATTTTTGTAAGAATTTGGTCATTATTGGTTGTTAACCGTTCTAGTCCAGATCTAATCTTCTTAACGTGAGGGCCTCTGAGCGCATGATCTCTGGAATTTTGGAAGCTATATGATTATAATCGTCGGCTACCGCAGAAATAAGACGACCGCTCAATTTGCCGGAATCGGCGCTAGCCAAAAAAACAGCTAAGTCGGCGGGGTTTTCCAATGACGCTCCTCCTCCACTTAATACTCGCTCTCCTATTTGTTGAATTTCGGTTGCGCTCGCCAGTTCAGCTCCGTCTCGTAGTTCCTCCCACATCCTAGTATGAATTGAACCGGGTCCCAGTGCATTCACCTGTATATTTTGGCCCTCTAATTCGAGGGCTAGGACCTCGGTCATTCGTACTACCCCAGCTTTGCTGGTGCAATAGGCTGAAAGATTAGCCCATGCGTTGTTGGCCCCGGCACCTGCTAGATTTATTATTTTTCCGCCACCTTGGTTAGCCATTAAGGGCACGACTGATTTACAGCAGAGATAGGGCCCAACAACGTTTACTTGAATAGTTTGAATCCAATCATCTATATCATTGTTCTGTAGAGCCCCGATCGGACCTGCAATACCTGCGTTGTTAACTAATATGTCAACGCGACCATATTGGGATATTGTTTCCCGTACCATTTCAGCTACTGAAGTAGGTTCTGTGACATCAGTTGGTATCACTATTGATTGAGAGGCATACTCTTTGATTAACTGGGCGGTTTCTTCAAGTTCTGAGACTGTTCTAGAGACTAATGCAACCTTAGCGCCTTCCTTTGCGAATGCGATTGCTATAGCTCTTCCGATTCCCCTGCCTGAACCTGTAATTATTGCGACTTTGTCAGATAATTTCATAACTTACACTCTGGTTTCGTAAATAATACGATTATTAGCTGTTGTGGCATCTAATTCAGTAAAGAACAATTTAAAGTTGATATATTGGCCGTGGTCGGATATCCGTTATGCCCATGGTAAAGTGTTTTAATGAAGCTGTCCAAAGCAAATAAAGATTCTTTGGCCATAGCCAAGTCAAAATTGTTCGATAAATTGTCCAATGATATAGAGGCACCGGAAGTTTTACAGGTTATGGAAATTATTCCCAGGGAGCTTTTTGTTTCCAAGTCAGATGTCCATCAAGCGTACAGGGATATTCCTTTAGATATAGGGTATGGGCAGACTATATCTCAGCCATACATTGTGGCTTTGATGACTGCTGCTATGATGCTTGACCAATCTGACCTAGTGCTAGAGATCGGAACTGGTAGTGGATATCAATCCGCAATCTTGGCCAAAATATTAAATGAAGGAAAGGTAATTAGCGTCGAAAGGATACCTGAATTGGCAGATCTGGCTAGGTCTGTTCTTAACAAACTTAATTGTGACAACGTAGAAATATATCCAGCTACATGCGAACTCGGTCGACCGAGTAACGGCCCATTTGATGCCATCGTCGTGACTGCTGCCTGCCCTAATCTTCCCCAGGCGTTGGTGGATCAGCTTACAATAGGAGGACGGTTAGTTGTCCCAATTGGTTGCTTAAAGCGGCAGGAATTGACCCTGGTCATACGTACTATGCATGGGATGCAGGTTTACTCCCTCGGAGCCTGCAGGTTTGTTCCGATCATTGGGCAGGAGGGATTTCCCGAATCCCTGTAGAGATCTCAAACTTGATGTTCATTTATCGGCACGTTACCTATTTGCGATATAGTAGTTGATTCATAAAAATTCCATGAATGTGTTAGGATTTCAACGGTAGAAAACTGAGCATCTAATCATTCATGTGGTAGCTGTTTACTTACATTTTGGGAAGGTGAGAAAGATGAAATATGTAGTGACTTGGTCAGAGAGACCCGGAGGATCAGCCTCGGACTATGAAGAGGCTCAACACCGTGTATTGAGTCTCTTCGAAAAATGGGAAATGCCTGAGAGTTTAAATTTCCAGCAGTTTGTGGTGAGAGTAGGTGAATTCGGTGGGTATGCCGTTATTGAGACCGATAATCCACTGGATATACACAAGCTTACTACCGTGTTTGCAGTATTCCAGTTCAAAGTTGAACCGGTAGTTGATGTCATGGATGCTGTTGGAGCCGAACTCGAGGCAATGGCTTGGAGGAATGCTCAGAGCTCCTAGTGGTTTAGGCGTTAGCCAATTCTTGAGTTCAGAGACTTGATGCTGGTGATTCATCCAAATGCACTACAGCCTCAGTAGGCGTACTGATATGCTGATAGTGGTTGAATTTGTGCTGGTAGCGTAACTATGGGGGTTTGGATCGTAGCACTGAAGTGCTGCGGTTTTTATTGGAGATGGAAATAAATGGATAATTTGAGTGGGGCTCTATCAGGTATCAGAGCTGTGACTTGTTCAACAGCCCAGGCCGGCACGGTGCCTTATATGTTGATGGCTGATCTGGGTGCTGAAGTTATTAAAATTGAAGTCCCTCAAGGGGGGGACGAATCTAGGACGGGCGGTGAACTTATAGGTGATGTTAGTTCTATGTTTGAAACCAATAACCGTGGTGTTAAGAGTCTGACTCTTAATCTTAGGTTAGAGGAAGGAAGAGAGATTCTGCACCAGCTCGTGAAAACGGCCGACATTTTCGGTCAGAATTTTCGTCCAGGAGCAGCTGAGCGATATGGATTTGGTTATGAAGAATTAAAGAAAATCAATCCCGCTATTGTGTACGCATCGGTTTCTGCATATGGACCAGATGGTCCGAATTCTAAATTGGCGGGAAACGATGCCATAGGTCAAGCTTTATCTGGAATTCCTGAGGCATTTTCGATGCCTGGTCAACCGATGCGTACGGGGGTCGTTTCCGTTGCGGATGAAAGTTGCGCCATGTTGACCTTTGGAGGAGTGTTAGCTGCGGTAATCCATGCCAAGTCAACCGGTATAGGCCAAAAAGTAGAAACGTCTCTTGTCGGTAGTGCTTTTAGACTTATGGGATGGACTATGACAACTACTATGTGGAAAAACGCTCCCCCGATAACTGGTGCTAGGATAAACGGTACGCCTGAAAGGCCCGGAATAGCGGCCTGCTTCAATGATTGTGATGGGAAACCCCTTGCAATACAATTTCAACCAAGATACTGGAGACATGGTATCGAAGTGCTAGGGTTCCTTGAATCTCTTCAAGATGAAGGACTGGATGATCTTGGGGTAGCATTCGAATCTGAAGATAAGAAAAACCAAATTCTGGATCATTTGGGAAAATTATTTGCAACAAATACTCGAGATCACTGGCTAGCTATATTGCGTGAGGCGGGATTGGTATGTGCGCCTGTGAACACTTTGTTGGAAGCTGCAGATGATCCCAATATAGTAGAGAACAACTACGTTCAAGAGATTCTTCATCCCAGGTTAGGGAAGAATATTAAAATTCATGGTAGCCCGTGGAAATTTTCTGAAACTCCTAGTAATCCTGGAGTAGCCCCGACCCTAGGTCAACACAACGAAGAAATTCTAAATAGCCTTGGATATGACGATAAGGCTATCGCTGAATTACAAAACAAAGAAGTGATATGATCAACACCTTGGTCGGGACGGGTCTAGTGGGGTGCGTCTACGACTAAGAGTAACCAGCACAAAAGGAAATAACCCATGAAAGCAGCTGTGATAACGGAACCCGGTGGCCCGGATGTTTTAAAAATTATGGAGGTCGCAGATCCGAGCCCGGGTCCTGACGATATTTTAATCGATGTGAAAGCATCGGCTCTTAATCGAGCTGATACTCTTCAGCGTCAAGGGGGTTATCCTGCACCACCAGGTAGCCCATCTGATATACCGGGTTTGGAATTTTCAGGGATAGTCAGTCAACTGGGGGATAGAGTTACTGGAATTCAGAAAGGCGATAGGGTTTTTGGTTTGCTGGGGGGTGGAGGATATGCTACTAAGGTGATTACCCATCACCGCATGGCCATACCTATCCCGGATTCATGGGATTTTGTGCAAGCTGCAGCGACACCAGAGGTGTATTTCACCGCTTATGACGCGCTGTTTAACCGGGCTAATTTGCAAATGGGCGAGACCGTTTTGGTGCATGCAGCTGGGAGTGGTGTTGGGACGGCAGCCGTACAATTAGCCCACCATGCAGGGGCTTTTGTATATGGGACTGCAGGTTCAAATGAGAAATTGTCTGCAGCTTTAGAGTTAGGAATGGATGTAGGGATCAACTACAATGACCAAGAGTTTTCCTCGGTCATCAAAGAAAAGACAGGCGGGATCGGAGTAGACGTCCTGATAGATTTCATAGGGGGCCCGTACTGGAACCAAAATATCGATTCGATGGCAGTATTGGGTAGACTGGTGGAAGTGGGCCTTATGGGCGGCGGTCAAGTAGATGTAGATCTTAGGCAATTGATGTCCAAACGATTGCAAGTGTGCGGGACTGGATTAAGAGGCAGATCAATCGAAGAAAAACTGATGGTTACTGCACAATTCAAAAGACATGTTTTACCTCATTTAATTAAAGGGACTATGAAACCTGTTGTTGATCGTTCTTATGATTTGGGAGAGGTAGCTGAAGCCCATCGTTACATGGAAACAAACGCTAATTTTGGTAAGATAGTATTAACTATGGAATAGTAACATCCATCCTTTTAATTCACGATGTAAGGAATGAAACACATCCGACAAATCGCTTAAGGAGGTAATGTATGGCAAAGAGAGCTCAACCGATCCGAGAGGATCATCTAGAACGGCAAGAAACCACAGCAGAACTTAGAGAGCGGATTCGTGTGCTTTTCAAATTGAGTAAAACCCCTGATGAC
>Ga0209034_10000370_pt1 | contig 22466 bp, 21 predicted proteins | sample MarorgKNORR_S2LV_2_FD_188219 | JGI IMG/M metagenome (GOLD analysis project Ga0209034, IMG submission 188219) | Marine microbial communities from the Southern Atlantic Ocean, analyzing organic carbon cycling - 250m_A/KNORR_S2/LV (SPAdes) (version 2) | ecosystem: Environmental > Aquatic > Marine... | reverse complement strand
GTATTGGTAGTTACTATTCTGGCGGTTTTATTTCTCCCGGGGGTGGACGATTTCGTAGAGCAAACTTTCCAGAGATACCTGGGACGTGCCGCGCGTTAGTGATTATCTCCCTTCTCTGGCAACAACTGGGGAGCTACGACTAATCCCAGAACAAGCAGCATTGTATTGGCAATAACGAAAATGTTATTGACGAAGTGTCTCATAAACAGTTTTTCTTCCTGTTCTACTCAGCCAAAACAGTGTTCACAAAATCCTGTAGTTTCTGAAGATCCTGGCTTCCTGTCATTAACTGAATTCCACCACCGTGGTTTATTCCTTGGGGCTTGGAAAGCAACAAACTCGAACCATCAGTGGCTGACCCCATAGCAGCGGACGGTCTTTCGACAGCGTTACCTAGCAGGTTGTTAATGTAATTGACCAAGGTATTGTAGTTAGTAGCTTGGAAATTTGTAGAACTGGAATCGACATAATGCAAGGCACTGCTTGCCGCCGCACCACCTGTTTTGTGGCACATTATGCAGTTGTTTTGAATAATCGATGAAATATTAGTGTTATAAAGTTGAAGGCTCGAACTGCTTTGCTGTTCAGCTCCTATCGTTACCAGTAAAGCTGAACCACTATAAAAAATCTCACCCGCAGCTGCGATAGAGTCGTATGCAAGATAAAGTGCTAGGGTTGTATCTGACACACCTGCTGGACCGAATGCTACATCATTGACGATATTGATGGCCTCACTCGCTTGCAGTGTTTTGGCGGGAAAAGCAGCTTGCAAATCTTCTAGAGACAGGTCCCAAATTTCGTAAGCACCCGATTCCAATCGCATGAAATAAACATCATCCCAAACGATCAGAACATAAATGTTTCCAACTGTGTTAACGTGGCCCGACTCAACTAGGATCTCCATGTTGATGTCAATGGCTTGATCGTATTCAAAGGTGGAGCTATAAGTTAATCCGTCGTCGGCCGAGGCCCCGCCGAAAAAACGGGCAGTGGTAGAGCCTCCACTTACCGTGGAAGGCAAATCCAATTCCGGCAGCTGTGCCAATGCTACAGGCATGGCAAGGACCGCTACAAGATAGGCAACTATTTGAAGCATCTTTGTTTTCATTGACACGCGGCTTTTACCATTTTCATACGTTTTATACGTAAAAAAAACCGTAAACCTTTAAAATTTCGAGCTGGGGCAATTGAACAAGGCCTATACTCTATAAAGCTAAAGCTTTGCATGTCAATCTGCTTTAGTTTACTTCAACAAATTAGATAAAGTATGACTACACGAGTCCGAAACCCGGGCGATAGACCTTATCTAGATAGGCATTGGCTCCTTCATCATTTACGAATCGCATGCCGGCCTTGTCATACTCCAACACCTTATTTTCAGAGGCGCGCACGGTGGCGATATTGCCCAACAACATGGTCTCGGTCAGGCGGCCTGCATATTCAAAGTCAGAAGTTGTCACCTTGCTGCGGTCCTTAATAGCATCGATCCACTCCTGGTAAATACCGGGTGACCTAGCCATTCTCTTGGTCGGTCGCTGATACTCTAAGTGTTTTGCCTCCGGGATGAGTTGTGGCTCCCGCCCATAGACGCCATGCATAAGGGTATTCTTATCCCCTACAATAAGCACTCCACCATCATTATCTCCGAGCATTCGGCCTTGCTCCAGTAATTCTGGGCGTTCTGGCAGCAATCCCCCGTCATACCACGTCATTTTCACTGGTGGACGGTTACCCTTCGCTGGGAATTCAAAATGAATCTTGGAGGCAATAGGAAAAGTCTCCATGTCCTGCCCAAACCGACTGGAACTCGCGGAAATTCTGTCAGGCAAGTCGAGATCCAGTGCCCAGTAAGGATGATCAATGATATGTGCTCCCATATCTCCTACCACACCTGTACCGAAATCAAGCCAACCTCGCCAGTTGAACCAATGATAGGCCCTTTCTTTGAACGGCCGGAACGGGGCGGCACCTAACCATAGATCCCAGTTTATATGTGTTGGTATGGGATCCGAGCCTACTGGCCGGCCAATTCCTTGTGGCCAAACAGGGCGATTTGTCCAGCAGTGTACTTCCTGAACACTCCCAAGCGCCCCATCAGCAACCATTTCGTTAATTAGGCGAGCTCCCTCTTCTGCGTGGCCTTGGTTTCCCATCTGGGTGACGACATTGGTCTCACGGGCTCGCCTCGCCAGGAAGCGGGCTTCAGCCACAGTATGGCACAGCGGCTTTTGTACATAGAGATGCTTCCCTAGGTTCATGGCATAAGCAGCTATTGGTGCATGCATGTGATCAGGCGTACTGATTAAGAGTGCATCGATTTCAGGATTCTCATCCAGCATTACTCTATAGTCTCGATAGGTCTTGGCCTTCTCACGAAACGACACCGTCCAATCCTGGCCTAGAGTCTCTGCTAGTCTATTATCGTCTATATCACAGACAGCATAGATATTCTCATGGGATACGGATTGAATGTCTGATCGTCCCTTGCCACCGGCTCCAACAGCGGCGATATTGACCTTGTCGCTAGGCGAGACATAAGCAGGGCCACCTAGTACATGGCGAGGTACAATCATAAACGCGGATGTAGCCGCTGCTGTGTTTTTTATAAACTTGCGCCGGCTTGGGCTTTTTTCTTTCGAGTCTTTTTCCATGGAACCCCCGTGTTATTTTTCCAACCTGACCTGCATTAACTTCACTCTTATATAGTTTAACCAGCTATTACCATTCCGAGATTAGCATAAAGGAATCGGTTTCCGGAATCTCGGTGATTCGCTTATCAATCTGACTCATAAATTTGGTTGATATTTCTCTCTACAATTTTGGTGATGGCTAAAGTAATGGATACGGGTTGTTAAACACTCATAACTTCTTTAAGGGATCCACGATCATAAAGGTCGCATTGGTCTTGGCTACCAGCTTCTCTTTAGAGTAAATAGAGATCTCGCAGCGAAATAAGGTTTTGCCCGCATGGATGACTTCTGCTTTCGCAACGAGTGTATTCCCAGCTGGTGGCCTGATAAAGGATATACTGAGATCGATCGTTGCTGACAACTTCCCCTCTGGCCTTACTGAACGTACCGCAGCACCCGCAGCTGTGTCTGCCAGTGAACTCAGCACACCGCCGTGAACACGGCCCCCATTATTAAAGTGACAATCTTTCAGTTCGATAGCGCAAGTAGCCTGCCCTTCGGCAAAATCGATAAGCTCTATACCGAGAAATTCACCGTACGGACTCATTTTAGGTATTTGGATAGGCATAGCTTCTTGCTGGTCCTAAATTATCTGAGTTCGGTCGGTAACAATTGTCGTCTCAGTTATCCATTGGCGCTTGTGCCATGGCTAGGATCAAATCGATAAGCCCAGCAAGGAGAACAGCCGCGCAAGCACAGAATTGCGATTTCAAAGTTGAAGAAGAGAGCATGTTCTTATCCACCGTTAGTCTGGCAATCGGTAGGCTATGATATAACCTCCTTCTGGATCTTCCTGATCAGCGGGTAGCGTCGCAAATCCTGCCCCGGGACCATTTGTTTCGTTGTAAACCGGAATGGTAGCGACAATAGTTTGCTTGCCGGAAGCAGACATATAACTCATGGGCGTTGAGCTGGCCTGATGCGGTATAGGATTACTCCACAGTTCCTCACCGTTTAGCACGTCCGTGGCACGAATAGTGTTGTCATAGGTACTGGCGCTAAATATCAGACCACCGGCAGTGGTAACCGTTCCACCTATCTGCGGTGTACCAACACTGATCGGAAGAAACGTTTTCGTATCCAGACCGAATATCGTGGGGCCGATGTCTTTCGCCAGGCCAATTGGTTTTTCCCAGAGCAACTGTCGAGTTTCCAGGTCAATTGCAGCCAGCACTCCATAGGGTGGCTGGTTACATGGAACGCCTAACGGAGACCTGAACTGCACCGTAGTGTGCGAGTAAGGAGTTCCTAGCTGGTTACCCTGTACTCCTTCTGGTAACTCATCGCGCGGAATCAAGGTAAGCTGATTACCGACAATCATTGGGTTGACCACCATGATGTTATTTAGCTGGTCAACGCTTACGCTTCCCCAGTTGTGGCCGCCGGCATTACCCGGAAACTGCAATATCGTGTCAGTGCCGGGCACGGTGAAGTGTCCTTCATAGCGCATCTTCCTAAATTCGATGCGGCAGTACAGCTGATCCAAGGGCGTGATACCCCACATTTTCTCTTCGGTAAGATCCTCTCTAAAGTTTGGCATGTCCATCGTGAAAGGTTGAGTAGGAGCCACATAGTCTTCCGGCACTCCACCTTCTTGTGACACGGGCAGTTCCTGAATATCGAAGATCGGTTCGCCTGTTTCGCGATTCAACACAAATACCTCGGAACGTTTGGTGGGCACCAACACTGCCTTCACCTTCTCACCATCGGTGCCCGGTAGATCGATTAACACCGGCTGTGCCGGCACGTCCCAATCCCAGAGGTCATGGTGCACAGTCTGATAGGACCATCTTGGCGCACCAGTTTCACCATCGATCGCTACTACTGCGCTAGCAAATTCGTCACTGGCTTCCATACGGTAGCCACCAAAATAGTCCGGTGTTTCATTACCTGTGGGCGCATAGATCAGACCGAGCTCTTCATCGACACTGAACAGACTCCACACATTGGGTGTACCACGGGTATACACTTCACCAAGCAAAGGCTCGGTATGAATACCAGGTCGTCCCATGTCCCACGCCCAGGCGAACTCCCCACTGATCGCATTGAATGCCCGAACTACTCCAGATGGTTCGCCGACGCTTTGATTGTCAAATACCCAGCCCCCGACCACGGCATTACCTCGTACTATACCCGGGGGAGAAGTCTGAAAATTAAATATCAGGGGATCATTTCCCATATTGGTTGTTAGGTTTATTTCCCCCAGATCGCCAAACCGGATACAACGCTCACCAGTTAAAGCATCCACCGCTATCATCCTTGCATCGGTGGTAGCAGTGATGATGCGCTCCTGACATTCTCCCTGGTAGTCCGGAGGAGCCTCGTAATAGGCAAGGCCGCGACAGGCTGTTGTGAAATAGCGAACAAGATCAAGATGCCCAGGATCGACCAAGGGATCGAACTGCCAGGCCAGTTCGCCACTCTCTGCATCCAGCGCGATGATGACATTGCCGCCTGCACACACATAGAGCAGTTCACCCACCTGTAGAGGTGTAGCCTTGAATGACCCCCCGATACCTGTACGGTAAGTCCAGGCCACTTCGAGGTCCTGCACATTCCCGCGGTTAATCTGATCAATAGGCGAGTAGCGAGAACCTCCCAGCGTATTGCCGTAGGAGGGCCAGTCTGTGGCCGAATTGACAGTATTAACGCCACTGCGCGGCGCTAGTGGAGTAACATCCCAGCCGCTGTCAGCTACGAACACACCTATGACCAATACCGCAACAAAGGCCGTTACTCCTCTGGAAACTGAGGACCGAAACAGAGCTGGCGGATTACCGTCGAAAAGCGAATTGCGTAACCATGGCGTGAGAAACCAGATACCAATAACAGCAAGTGGGAGAATACGTGGCGCGAGAGCCCATAGGTTGGTCCCTGATTCCAGAAACGCCCAAGCCAGGGTAGCAACCAGCAAGCCCCCATACACCATCGAACCCATAGGATCAGCCTTCCACAAACGCATGGCGCTCGCCACTAAAGCCAAGCCTGCTAATAGATAGTAAAAAGAGCCTCCAAGGAAGACGAGTTGCAGCCCTCCGAAAAGCATCCACGCTCCAATAAACCCTAGTAGCAAGGGAAATACTCTCGGTGGCCTTGTGTTTTTTGTAGTCATAGCTTGGCCTCTTTTTTATGGTTTTTTTAACTTGGTCTATCCACTAATCATCGCTATATGTTGTACCGGTCCCGCGCAAACTTTTTATCCAAAACAACCATCCCAACAGCAACAGAAGAGATCCCATTGTAGACCGGCGCGCTGACGATCACTGAAGTTTATAATTTACCTTTCTGCAGCTTTCGTTGTAGCGCTTTAAAGCTTAGCTTTTCTCGACGCCTCGAACCAATAGTTGCCTGCATTGGCTGGCCAATATGAGTTTCACCCCTAGCACGAGCAAGTTCAATCTGTCGCTCTCGTTCGGCATACCGCTTAACTTGCTCCTTAGTGTGACTGCCATAACAATGAAGACAACTTACTCCCTTCTGATAAAGCTCGTTTTGTTTGTCTGCACTGGTAATAGGCATACGGCAAGCATGACATTGATCATAGTTTCCCCGTTCAAGTTTATGCTTAACGGTGACACGATTATCGAATACGAAACATTCGCCCTGCCACTTGGAGCTCGCTTCAGGGACTTCTTCTAAGTACTTGAGTATACCCCCTTTAAGATGAAAGACCTCCGCAAATCCCAACTGCTTGAGGAATGCAGTGGACTTCTCGCAACGAATACCTCCAGTACAGTACATAGCTACTTTCTTGTGCTTCTTTGGATCAAGGTTATTTTTTACATAGTCCGGAAACTCTCGAAAGGAATCGGTATTCGGATTGACGGCATTCTCAAAAGAGCCAATCTCCATCTCGTACCTATTGCGGGTATCCAACAAAAAAACGTCCGGATCATTGATGAGCTCGTTCCAATCTCTGGCTTCTACATAACTACCAACAATGAGATTCGGGTCGATGTTCTCCTCCCCCATGGTGACGATCTCTTTCTTAAGCTTTACCTTAGAGCGATAGAAAGGATTTTCATCTGAATAAGATTCCTTGGTCTCTAGGTCCGAAAAGCGATCGTCTTCCCGCAAGCGTTCAACTAGCGAATCGATCCCTTCCCTCGTCCCAGCAATAGTGCCATTTATACCTTCGGCGGCGAGAAGCAGCGTACCACGGACATCATGCTCAAGCATTAAGTCACGTAAAGGTTCTTGGAAATCGGCAAAATCCGAAAATTTCGCGAAACAATAGAACGTGGATACCACCGTGTTCCTAGTAGGGTCTTTCATAATACTTCCTTCTTGCTGGCCGGAACGTAAAACCGGGGCAAATTCGGGGGACCCATCTTAACAGACCTAAACCTTCTTCCCCTAAATTCATGTCGAAGATTGCTATGACAAGAGCAGCACTATCAAGCAATTTTCCGAGTTTGGAATATCGCTTCTTTACGGTTTCACTGACACAGTAATCAAGAACCCATTCCTGATCTATATCAGGAATCCTAAACAACAAGACCAATAATGTACTCTCTATAGTAGTGAGGAGGATATTTGGACTTTACACCCCGATTTGACCAGAATAGTGTTTCTTTATGCCAGCCTATAAGCTACTGTTTACGCAGCTTAACTAGGGCTTTAAGGAGATTCGACATGTCCTATTCGAAACCGCTGACCATTTCCGTTGTACTTATGGGCTTATCATTTTCATTTTTGTCAAATATTGGGTTTACGCAATCCACTGAAAGGCCCGATCTGGAAGGGATCTGGACCAATGCATCGCGCACAACTCTTACCCGACCGCGCGGCATTGAAGGATTGGTAGCTTCACCGCAAGTTGCAGAGCAAATTGTGACCAACATGGCTATCGCCGGCATTTCGGCAGAAAACATAGCTGCTGGACCATCAATAGATCCAGAAACTGGAGCGCCACCTGCAGGTAGCTACGACTTCGGTTTACGGGGATATAATTTATTTTGGACCGATCCCGGTTCTTCTCTGGCCTTGGTTAGAGGAGAGTTTCGAACCTCTTACGTTGTAGACCCTCCTAATGGACAGATACCTCGGTTGGACACCCCCAAGGTCGAACTGCAGCGACCGAATTACGGCAGCCGCTACCTAACTGGTGTTGGCGGCAACGAAGGTCCGGAAGCCCTCCCTATTCCGGAGCGTTGCCTCATCGGGTTCGGCAATACCGCAGGCCCAGGAATGATGGGAACACTCTATAATAGCAGCTACCAGTTCATTCAAACTGATGATTACGTGATGATTCTCGTGGAAATGGTTCATGATGCCCGTATTATTCCGATCTTTGATTCTGCAGAAAAAGCACGTGCAAAACGCCGACCTGCCGTGTTGAATCAATGGCTGGGAGATTCAGTCGGTTGGTATGAAGATGACGTGCTGATTGTCGAGACCATCAATATTAATCCGCAGCAAATGGGACAAAGTTCGGTTCCGATCTCTTCGAACGGGAAAGTCACTGAAAAGTTCAGCCGATTTGCAGAAAATGAAATTTTATATACATTTACAGTTGACGATTCCAACCTTTACAGTCAGCCATGGACCGCAGAGTTAAGCTATTATCCTCTAGACGGCCGTATCTACGAATATGCTTGTCATGAAGGCAATTACTCGATGCCCGGCATTCTTGCTGGAGCAAGACGCCTAGAAGCAGAACAAGCTAGTAGATAAGATTAATTTCCATGGACAGTATAATTGACAACAATAAATCAACAGAGGTACTTGGCTATGAATAACTTTCGAATAACACACTGGCTAGCTTGCATAGCTACTATGGGCGTGCTCGGCATTCAATCTTCTTCTGCGCAAACCGTAGAAGCTGACCAATTTGGTTTTATCATTGGTGAACCCGAAGACCTAGTCCCAGCAGAAGGAGGCAGATCGGTCAGCATTTACGGCAATCCGAGCGAGCCTGGCCTTTACGTGATTCGTATAACCTTCCCTCCAGGCGCCGGCAGCCGTCCTCACTATCACAGCACAGCCCGCTATATCACCGTGATTAAGGGCACCTGGTATACCTCGTGGGGCCCTGAAGCTGACATTTATGATCCGGAAAACATGGTAGCTGTGAAAGAAGGCACCTTCATATACCAACCGCCGGAGGGACACCATTACGACATGGCTAAAGATGAGGAAGTTACCGTTCAGATAATGGGCGTTGGACCTGTAATTACAACGTCAATTCCTCAGCCTGAGAACTAAACCTAGTCGGTAGTAACTGGGAGCTTGCTCGGAAGCCCCCATTCGGCCCAACTGCCATCGTAGACGGCCAGGTCCTCGTAACCAGCAACGCTGGCTGCCAGGGTAAGAATGCATGCGGTAATTCCGGAACCGCAAGTTGTAATGATTTTTTTATCTTTGGTGGTCAGGCTGGCAAATATCTCATTGAGCTCTTCGGGCGGTTTTAGCTCTCCACCGTCTAGCACTTCTGGAAAAGGCAAGTTTTTAGCATTAGGCATGTGTCCGCCTCTAACTCCAGGTCTTGGTTCAGGGTCAGTGCCCTGAAATCGGCCCGCTGACCTAGCATCCAGCACCTTGCAAGTAGGCTCGTACAGGGCTTTCAACACAACTTCAAAATCACAAAACAAATTTTCATCTGGATTCGCTTCAAAGTTTCCAGGCTCTGGATTACTGAATTCGTCCACTGTGTTGTAACCTTCTTCTATCCATGTAGGAAGCCCACCGCTCAATACGGCAACTTGCTCGTGTCCCATACTGCGCAACATCCACCATGCTCTTGGACTAGCGTAAAGGCCCACATCATCGTAAACAACGATTATGCTGTCTTCATTTATGCCTAGTTTCCTAGCTTCAACTTGAAACAATTCCGCACTTGGCATCATGTGAGGCAATGATGTATTTGGTTTACAAACTATCTGATCATAGTCGAAACGTCTCGCACCGGGTATGACCGCGAATTTTTCGTTATTGTTTATAGAAGTGAAACCCGGAACTACAGGTTCCACCGACGAGTCCAACAAAACCAGAGAATCATTCTCTAAGTTGGCTGACAATGACTGTGCATCAATCAAAGGTGAATTGACTTCTAACATAATACATGCCGAAAACAAATTACCGAAAACTAAAGACCAAGGGTAGCACGAGAACGACGAAAAGCGCCCAAGCGCCGTAAATCGGAAAATAACCAGTGACCGCAATTTTAAGTGTATCCGCCAAAGCCCTTTTGTTATATACCTGCCAGTACGCGCTAAGCAATTTACCTAGGTGACCAAATATCAGCAGATTGGCACCCAACACAACAACTCGATTGGGTGACATTCCCCATTCGGAAAATCGATAAAGAATAGCTGCTAGAGCAATAACATTGATTATTAAAGTCACACAAATAAGACTAACGTTAATCGCGTCCATTAAATGAGATGGATTGTCATGTTTGCGGCCACAAATAGAATAAATTGTCATTCCCAACACAATAACCAAAAGTCCATTAAAGAGAATTAAAAATTCTCTGTTAGTAAAAGGGCTAATTTGCTGGATAACCATGACTATCAAATAGGCAACTGTTGTTACCAGAAAAAGAGGCGCAAAAATATTTGAAATAGTGACCGCGATGCGACTGTTCGATTTCATGAAGTCGACATAAACGTAAGCTGCGAGAATTGGTGCCGATATCACTCCTGCAATAACAACGTTATTTAAGTACCACTGGCCAATTTCCACATTGATCAATTGGAATAGACCTATAGTCAGCCCTGTAAGCACTATTCCTCCTAAAAGAATCAAAGTGGAATAGATAAACACTTCTCCGTTGGCACGGATAAAATTTAGCCGTGCGTTGCTACTTTTCCAATAATCTCCTGTAAAAGCCAGCCCTAATAGCACCCACATCACCAATGGCATGTGGATTATAGCCATAACGATACTCGATGATTCGTAAGTGTTAGGAAGCATCAGCATTGGCAAAACAACAGTTAATATACCCGCCGCTAAACTAATGCCAACTTTTTTTGACAGTGAATTCTTTTTCAGAATATAAAAGATTAGCCCAGTGAAAAGAATAATCGGAGCAAAGCGAGGGTAATACCATTGTGCCTCGACAGACATTAAGACTGGAATGCGTACAGCTAAAAATGCAACCAAACAAATCAGCAACACGTTGGAAAGCTCTTTTACAGAAACACGACTTTCTTTAGTCGCTCTGTATTCCAATCTTGTCTTCCAGAATTTCAATAATGGAACTTCTGGTCTGGAATCCAACGCCTCGATTAAATTACTTTGAAACGATTTGGAATCTTGCTCGTATAGTTTTTCGAGTTGGTTAGGATCCGCTAAGGCATCAATTATGGGATTTTTTGTCATCAAACAGCGTAGCTATAAAAGTGCTCGTCATAACAAAGAAACAAACTCACGGAGTTTGGCTTTCAGAATAGCAGTGTTATCAGGTCCGATACGAATTAGCTGCTTATGCACATCTTGCAAATTTTCGATACTGGCATCGGCATAGAGATACATTACAGAAGGTTTAACTAATTGATAGGGTCCTTCAACATTATTGAAACGCAGCACTGTATTAATAGCGGAACGAAGGGTGTCATCGAAGCTCACATTGCGAAACCCTATCTCGGCATAGGCCTGTTGAAAAAGCGGCGACAACATCCGATAAAACAGCATGGCGGCATCAGTGTCGATTGAAACGAAGGTACTAATGACTTGATCAAAACGAGTGTGAGCATTCTCACTCATGATAAATAGATTTTCATCAATATTTCTGGCTGGTATTTCTTGCCCAATAGCTTTGTACGGCAACCCGGTTTGCGGAAACCCACCACGGCTAACGTTTTCGACAAGCACAACAAACTTACGCACAATTTCGTCGTCTGCCAACAAACGGATAAACGCAGCTCCGCGTTGCATTGCGCGTAACCCTTCAAATACAAACTCATCGCTATTATTTAGAGTCGGCAACTGAATTACTTCCGCTTCCGGGGGCTCCTCTATTTCCGGTTCAGGAATAGCGACCTCTTCAGGACTATCTTCAATGACTGGATCGGTGCTGGCCAACGGCGGAGGCTGGGATTGAGGTTGAATACGAATCTGCGGCAACGTGGATGTTATGGCCTCAGCCGCATCAGGTTCTACAGCCGGTAATGCTGGAGGAGGTATAACTACCGTAGTTGTTCCCTGTGGTGCTTCAAAGGTCAGGACAAAATATCCCAGCGACAGCAGTATAATTACTGTAACTAGCCCAATCACTGTCGAGCCTGCTTTTGACATAATTCGTTCCGTCCCCGTGATTTTTAGTATTCTGGCACACGGTCTGGGGAGGGACAACACATGTTAGAACTCCATCACAATGTCGCCATGAACTGTCACATTCCAGCCACACTTTAGATCTTTAAGAGCTTGAGGAAAGATTATTTCGAGGAAAAACAAAAAACCCGATCCTTTTAACGTGATCGGGTTTTTTCTTACACGCCTACTAAACGGTTTAAACTTTAGAGAATCCTAGCTCTTCCATGGTACGAACAAGATCCCGCCCAGCCGTTGCTGGTTTAGTTTCCTTATCTATCTTCAGAATAGTGCCATCTTTATCAATATAATAGGTCCAGCGATTCGCAAATCCTGCCCCCATCAAGACCTCATAAGCCCCTGTCATTTCCTTAGTAGGATCGGCCAGGATCGGAAACCCTGCTTCATGCTCCTTGGCAAACGCTGTGTTATCTTCCAGCGTATCTACACTTGCCATAAAGTATGCAACGTCGAAATTCTGTATTTCTCTGGCACTGTCACGCAGCGCTTTGCATTGCATAGTTCAGCCACCGGTAAAGGCTTTTGGAAAGAAGGCAATAACTACGGGTTTATCTCCTGTGAATTGAGACAGGTTGTAGGTCTTGCCATCCGAAGCCTGCAGCGAAAAATCTGGCGCTTTATCACCGACTTCAAGCGCTGAGGCCATATGAGTTCCCAAGGCCACCACGGCGAACACCGCCGTTAGTAGAATCTCGGTTACCCTCTTGGAAAGTTGAGACATAATCTCCTCCAGATATTATTCAGAGCCACCAACCCGAAGACAGGCCGCTGACAAGTCTTTTTACCTAAAGTAGACAAAAATTTCCACTAAAAACAGTTTTAAATCAATTTTAATAGGGAATTCAGAGTTAGAACTGAAGTGCACGACGTGCAACCCTTAATAATTGTTCGGATTCAGTGGTCAACTCTAAAATCCTGATCTCCAATTGCTGGCGTTCACTATTGGTCAGCTCGCGACTCGTCTCCTTTATAAAATGAAGTCGTTCAATAGAGCCGGTAATCTCCCTACTGTAGCGGCGGAGTATTATTTGTTTTGCATCACGCTGAGACTGCCGGTAGCGGGGATTTTCAACTTGCACGGTGAAGCACTGCCTCACAACCTGCCCCTGAGAATTGCGTGTATTCTGACAACGAGTCTGATTCACATATCGGCTGGCGGTACCTTCGAATGAGGTATAGGGTGTCGCTGCAATAGAACGTGCCAAAGTAAGATCCGCCTCTGTCTTTCCATAAACCATTTTTAGGAGGCTCTCGGGTTTTACATCCACATGCAACTCTGCTGAATCTATTACCCTTTTATAAAAATCGCTTAGGTCTTCCGCAGTATTGAGTAATCTGCGGCCATTGAGATCCAAAAGATTTTCTCGAACTACGCGCAGTTTCCAGCCACCGAAGTCTTCCACGGCGGCCATGTACTCTGAATCTGAGAAATCATACAACCGACTGGAGATGTGATAGTTCAGTTGATGTAAGTCATCGACCTCCGGCCACTCCTGCAGCTTACCGTTGTTGTCAATTAATGCTTCAATGATGGGCAGTTGTTGTTCGCTGTAAAGACCGGTGTTTATCCTGGCGATCTGTAGCGCTTCATTGTAGAAACGTATAGCGTTGGAATAATCCTCGAGCTCCATATAGAAGCCAGCGAAGTCGGAATAAGCTTCAATGAGTGCCGCATCATAGACGCCCAGCTCACCTTGCATGTTCTCTATATCGCTTTGTCGCGCTGCGAGTTCCCGACTGATCTCTAAGGCTGTAGAGGCCTCAGTTGCATTACTTGATACCTCATCAGGTTCCTGTGCTTGAAGAAACGCCGCCACAACTAGGTTCAGCAGTAAGACGCTGAAAGCAACTGTGTTTGTGCAATTGATTCTTCTAAATAAGTTAAACATGGCTGCAAAGTATCTTGATAATTGAATTCTCGCACAGCACCACTAATAATAGGCAATCATTAAACGAATCGAAACAGTAAAAACACTTCATTTTTGACGTAGAACCCTCTCTCAGCACTATTTACAAATAATCTTTTGTAACCGAGAAGCCGATCAACCTCAAATCAAAACTTTACCCATGCCGTTGCAGTGGCACAAAGACTTATCTTTCGTATTGAAAGCTGAAAAGACAACCGCGAATATAGCATTCTTGTTTCCAAAACCACCCTGCTACATATTGACGGCATGACAAAAAGAATTAGCTGCGTTACTCTCCGAGCAATATGTTGAACGTGCTTAATACGTCAAATGAATGAGATGTGCCCATAAAAGCAAAGAGAGGTACCCATAAATGATAAAACCGTATGCATCCAATCGCTCTCGTATCCATTGGTCCAACCTGCTTAAGACACTTTTGTTAGGTTTGTTGGTTCCGTTTGGCTGGTCTGCATTCGCACAGGATTCTGTTGAGTGGACCACCCTGGGTAGTGATTTCGCCCATACACGCTCCACGGTGGCTGATCAAATAACTCCAGAAAATTTTTCCGATCTAGAAGTCGCGTGGACCTGGGATGGCGCCAGCTTTGAAGCTCAGAGTGGCCGTTCTACTCCTAGCTACATCAACGGTCGTCTCTATACGGTGGCCGGCGCGCGTCGACATGTTGTAGCCATAGACCCCAAATCCGGCGCAACAATCTGGTCTTATCGGGAACCTGATACACCTCGCTGGGACTATTCCATGCGGGCCGATTATGGAAAAGGCGTTGGCTACGCTAACCTCGATGGCCGCGACATCATATACATAATTTCGCCCGGTTTTTTCCTCACAGCGCTCGACGCTGAAACCGGTAAGCCACTGCAGGGCTTCGGTGAAAAGGTGTCAATCGATGGTTTCCCTGAAACAGGTGTGGTCGACTTGCTTAAGGATCTGGGCCATCCTTATGATCCTTACGAGGGATTACCTTTAGAGCGGGGTTATATCACTTCTTCGTCTCCCCCTATTGTAGTGAATGATGTGGTAATCGTTGGCAACTCGGCTGAACAGGGTTATAACCAGTCCCGCATTGAAAATGTGCCGGGCGATATCCTTGGCTACGATGCGCGATCTGGCGAGTTCCTATGGAAATTTAATGTGCTTCCCAAACCCGGAGAGTATGGCCACGAGACTTGGGAAAACGATGCCTGGCAGTACACCGGAGATATCTCCTCGTGGGCTCCGATTTCAGCTGATCCTGAGCTGGACCTAGTCTATATTCCCACAAACGGGGTAACTATAGACTATTACGGCGGCCATCATCCCGGAGACAATCTATACGGCACCAGCCTTATTTCACTAAACGCGCGCACCGGCGAACGAGCCTGGCATTTCCAGATGGTGCGTCACGATATCTGGAATTTCGATACACCGACAGCGCCAATCCTGCTAGATGTGGAAACCGAATCAGGCCCCACACCTATCGTAGCTCAAGCCACAAAACAGGGGCTGGTCTATGTCTTCAATCGGGTAACAGGCGAGCCAATTTGGCCAATTGAAGAAGTTCCTATGCCGGCATCAACAGTGCCAGGCGAAAAACTATCTGAATACCAACCAATTCCAACCAAGCCCGCTCCATATGAATACCTTGGTTCCGGCGAAGATAATCTGGTTGATTTCACACCCGAGCTCAAATTCCAGGCACTGGAGGCGTTAGCTGAATTCAATATGGGACCGCTGTTCAATCCGCCTATACAAGCTAATCATCCTTCCGGCAAACTGGCCTCATTGATGTGTCCATCGGGAGCAGTCAATATTACTCATCCACCGGTGGCAGATCCCGAGTCAGGGGTGATGTACATCATGTCCCGGTACAGTTGCGGTTCACGCCGCCTAGTTTCGGGCGATGAAGCAGATACCTATTACGAAGCACCTACCGGGTTAACCTTGTCACGCTATGCTGCCGCTAGCGGTGGCCCTACACCACGACATCCGGCCGGCATTCCCCTTTGGAAACCTCCCTACAGCCGCATCACAGCTATCGATATGAACAGTGGCGATCACTTATGGATGATTCCGGCTGGTTACACTCCCGAGCGCTATCAGAATCTACCCGCATTACAGGGTGTAGATATTGGTAATACGGGTTCAGGTGCCGTAGGACAGATGGTTGTAACACCGGAAATGTTGATTTACAGCAATGTCACTAGTGACGGCACGCCACACTTGTTTGCGCTGGATAAAGTGACCGGCGCAGAGTTAGCAAAAGTAGAAGTACCGGCTGCTACCCGCTACGGAATGAGTTCTTGGATGCATGAAGGTAAGCAGTACATTATTCTGCAAACGGGCAGCTCACTTACTACCATGGCTTTGCCAAATTAATTAGTAATTACAGTAGCTGAATATAAGAATTACTATTCAATAACAATCTAGGAGTAAACCGATGAAGAGATATTTATTATTAACCTCCACTGCCCTGATAACCGCAGCGATAACTTTCATTTCAGTTAATTCGCAAGAAAACGAAATGGGCTTCTTTATCACCAGCGTAGGATCGGGTGATGGCGCAAATTTAGGCGGTCTGTCCGGTGCTGATGCACACTGTCAGAGCCTCGCTACAGCTGCTGGTTCACGTGGCAAAACTTGGCAAGCTTATCTAAGCGGTCATTCCACCAACAGCTCGGCTGGTGTAGATGCCCGAAGCCGTATCGGTTTTGGTCCCTGGCACAACGCCAATGGCGTAGAGGTAGCTTCGAACCTGAACAATCTACATAGTCCTAACAACAATCTGAACAAGCAAACAGCTTTAACAGAAAATGGCGATATGGTAAACGGCCGAGGTGACTCTCCTAACCAACACGATATCCTAACCGGCTCTACCTTGGATGGCCGCCTGATTGAAGACGGCAGTAACCATACCTGTAACAACTGGACCAGCAACGGCCAGGGCACTGCCCAAGTAGGTCACTTCGATCGCACAGGCGGTGGTCAGAATCCAACTTCCTGGAATAGTGCGCATGGGTCGCGTGGATGCTCCCAAGCTGATCTGGTTGGAACTGGGGGCAATGGTTATTTCTTCTGCTTCGCCACTGACTAAGATCGTCCTAGACAAATAATTCTAATGGTGTGATTGAAATATTTCAGTCACACCATTTTTTTTGACACCTACGTCTCCTTTAGAAAAGAGCTTAGTAAGGCACTTGCTTGTTCGCCATAAACCTTCTTCCTCAAACAAACTCGATGCTGAGCAACCATCAACTAGGTCAGAACACCGCATAACTGTACTCGCGACTAGCTACTCAGTAATATTCAAGGATCCACAAAGTTTTCAAATACTCTGAAAGTGGGATTTGGCTATGAAATTATTCGGTATGCAGCAATCTCGCTCGTTTCGATGCCTCTGGGCATTAGAGGAAGCGGGTATCGAGTATGAATATATTCCTGTTAAATTAAGAACTGATTCTGGGGATCCGGACAGCGCAAAGAATCCGAGGTACCTGGCTCTTAATGTACAAGGCAAGGTGCCCACTCTTGTCGACGGGGATTTAGTACTGACTGAATCGGTAGCGATTCTCCATTACATTGGCCGTTGTGCACCAGAGTCAGGTTTGTTGCCGAACGCGAGCATGGCTATGTATGCCAAGCTTGACGAGATGATAGCGTTTGTTTTAGCTGAACTTGAGCAACCTTTGTGGAGCAAGGGTAAACATATGTTTGCGTTACCTGAAGAACATCGTATTCCTCAGATGTTTGATACCGCCAAATTTGAATTCGCCAAGGCGATAAATGCTCTGGAACATCTATTAAGCGGAGAGGAATACGCAATAGCTAATAGTTTCACTATCGCCGACATTCTGTTGGCTCAGACATTTAACTGGGCAATACGTTTCGAGTTTGATGTGCCGGAAAAGTATGCCGAATTAAGAGACAGGCACTATGCTAGGCCCGCTGCCAAGCGAGCCATGACGGTTATCGAAGAATGATGATTCGTTTTTATTTAGTATTTCTTACTTTATCTTGTGTAACACTTGCCAAGGCCCAGCCCTCTTCCTCCCTTGATCCAGATGACCTGGATTACTATTTGGTTCAGGCATTCAAGGCAGCAGACGCAGATAATCGCGTGCCACTTAATCATATCGGAGTACAAGTTCAACAGGCAGAAAATGGCTTCTTGGTAACAGCCGCGCTAGAAGATTACCCGGCGCACAGAGCGGGGATTAATCGGGGCGACGTTATCGAAACAGCGGGGGGCCGGCCGTATCATCCAGTTTATTCTTTTAATAAGGCCGAGGATTTTAACAAGGGCTACTCTCCCGTCACTGATAGTTACAACCTTGTTGTTCGCAGAAACCAGAATCTAATGAATCTGACTGTAACGCCGGTGTTCGAGAATCTATACGATAGTTACCGCACGGCTACTGGCAACAGTGTTCAGGAATTTAGTGTAGGCAACAAAATCGTTGGTTATGTTCGCCTGTGGGCATTATCGCGCAACAGTAACGACCTGATAGCCTATCGAAACATGATTGATGCGCTAGACCACTGTGATGGCTTGATTTTTGATCTAAGAAACAGCTATGGCTTTTTGGACCTTCAACATCTAGACAAAATCTTTCCCAACCGTGACCGCTATTTCGATATAGCTGGGCCGACTAGTGCTCTTTCAAATTTGAAAAGCCGTACCAGCACAGCCAATGCTGGATCATATCGGAAACCTATCGCTGTGTTGATAAACGGCGAGACTCGTGGAGGCCCAGAACTGTTTGCCTATCAACTAGATAAACTAGGTAGGATCATCACCTTAGGCGACCGCACCCCAGGTAGATTTGGTACATATTTGGAAAATGCGACGGGTCGCTCTGAATTTCTGATCTACCAAGCAGCCGAAAATGTCTTGATCGATAACAAATCCCTGGAAGGCACGGGAGTCTCTCCAGGCCGCATAGTGGAATACCCTTTTGAGCAAACTAGCCGCGGTGACCCTCAATATAATGCTGCAATGAATGCATTAATGGGAATTATCTAGTTTTGAGTGGACTCATTATCATGCAGCCAGTTAAATTCTCGAAAATTAAATCCTTCTTCTACCGATGGTTTTACGACTCTGAAGTACGGTGACAGATCGAAATCACGTGGCGTAAAATGCGTGAAGTGACGCTTGTAAAACTGAGGCACCTCTCCGTTAATTCCTTTCCCATCCTCTGTTCTGGGCAGAATAGGATAGTTGATTGATTGAAAAGATTCGGCGATCAGGGTTGAACAAATCGCCTTAGTGGGCTCACTGCTACCAAGGCTTATCATCGCACGTCGGTAACGATTTGGTACCGCTGGTTTCTGAATAAGATAACGAGCTAGGTCAACGACATTTTTTAGATCATATTTTTGCCCTAGCTTGGACCGTGCGAATTCAACTAGTTCCTTCTTATCCTCTTCATTCAGGCTTACCGGTCGGCAGATGCGTAAGTTGAATTCAGCATACTGCTGAAGCGGCACTAAGCGGACTCCTTTATTAAGATCAGCCTCCAGTAAGCAAGGCTCCGAGCAAAGAGCTCCCTGATTGCCAACAAAAAGACAGGCATGAGACCAGGACGACTGGGTGAGATACTTGATGGCAACGCTAATACGCGTATTACCTTCTACTAACAGAACGTCCCCGGTTTCGAGCACTGAGCCGATGGTCTCGACGGAAACCGTGTCTACTCGTTGATAGCCCCGCAACGGCTTTGTAAGAAATGACGCAAGGCGTTTGCCAATAACTTGGTTGATTTTGGAAATCATTCCGTTTTTATACCTTAAAAAGTACTTCCCTGCATTTACCACGTACTTCGGGGAACTTCTCCGTGTCGCAGCAGGATTCTTTCTATTTATGTCGGAGATTAAATCTCGGGTATACTAGCCAACCCTTGTACAACCCTCGGTTTAATCGAGTCGCATCAATAGGAGCAATTAAATGACCACCGCTTATAACAAGTTTTTTATTAATGGTGAATGGATTGAGCCGGCTGGCCGAGAAACTCTCGAGGTTATAAATCCTGCCAATGAAGAAGCCTTTGCAACCATCAGCATGGGTACAGCCGAAGATGTAGACGCAGCAGCCAAAGCAGCACGCGCCGCATTTACCGCCTGGTCACAGTTTACCATTGAGGACCGCAAAGAGGTCATTACTAAGATCATTGGGGGCTTGAAAGCTCGAGGTGATGATATGGCACACGCAATCTCCAAAGAGATGGGTGCTCCCATGGGATTATCCAAAACAGCCCAGCTCGGAAGTGGGCTTGGTCACTTTATGAATATCCTGAGCGTGTTGGACAACTATGAATTTGAAGAAATTCGAGGCACCACAAAAATCGTCAAGGAACCTGCCGGTGTATGTGGATTCATTACTCCCTGGAACTGGCCCCTGAACCAGATCGCTTGTAAGGTCGCTCCTGCCATAGCTGCTGGCTGCACAATGGTGTTAAAACCCAGCGAAGTCGCGCCTGTTAGCGCTTATTTATTAACCGAAATTATCGCCGAATCAGGCCTTCCAGATGGTGTGTTCAACTTGGTTAATGGTGATGGACCAACTGTTGGTGCGGCTATTTCCTCACATCCGGAAATTGATGTGGTTTCATTTACCGGCTCGACGCGGGCTGGGCGAGAGGTGGCAAGAGCCGCCGCAGAGGGTATTAAACGCGTTACCCAGGAGCTGGGTGGCAAGTCTGCCAATATAATACTCGATGACGCTCCAGATTTTGCAAAAGCCGTTGCCGGTGGGGTCGCGGGTTGTTTTGGCAACAGTGGACAATCCTGTAATGCGCCGACTCGTATGCTTGTGCCCAAAGCACGCATGAGTGAAGCCATAGAGATTGCCAAAGCTGCTGCAGGGAAAGCCACGGTTGGCGATCCCGCCTCGGAAACCACAAGATTGGGTCCGGTAGTAAACGAACTGCAATTCAACAAAATCCAAGGTCTGATCAGAAAAGGCATCGAAGAAGGAGCCCAATTAGTGGCGGGCGGACCAGATAGACCGGAGGGCCTAGAAAAAGGTTACTATGTACAACCTACCGTGTTTGCCAACGTCAATAATGAAATGACGATCGCTCGTGAAGAAATATTTGGCCCAGTACTTTCCATTCTCGGGTATGACGATGAAGCTGAAGCAATCGCGATCGCCAACGATACCGATTACGGCTTGTCTGGTTACATATCCGGCACACCCGAGCATGCCCAACAGATTGCGCTACAGCTTCGCACCGGTAACATACATATAAACGGTGCTGGTCCCGACTTCTCCGCTCCCTTTGGTGGATACAAGCAATCAGGAAACGGGCGTGAATGGGGGATCGAGGGATTTGAAGAGTTCCTTGAAACCAAAGCTATGATGGGTGCCGCTGTGTGAAAAGCTGTACCTGAGGAATCACTGGGATGAATATACAAAAGAACGCCATAGATATCGGTATCATCGCTAAAGATATAGACGCTATGTTGGCGTTTTATCGAGACGCTCTAGGACTTGAGTTTGAAGCTGCCATTCCGATGCCTGGGGGCGGCACAATGAACCGATTCAAGGTTGGTGACAGTATCATAAAAGTCATAGAGCTCGATCCGAAGGCTCCCCTCGAAGCACCGCCAGGTGGCATACGTGGTGCGAGCGGATATCGCTATTGGACAATTCATGTAGACAACCTAGAAGAATGTGTAGCGGCAATTGAGTCAGCTGGGCACAAAGTTGTCATGCCAGCGAAAAAAATTCGAGAAGGGATAACTATCGCGATTGTCGAAGATCCAGACGCCAACTGGGTTGAATTATTGGAAAATAGTTAAAAAACTTAATATCGCTACTCTGAACATTGAGGTAACTTAAGGAGAAAAGATCAGGGCGGTAATTCCTAAAATTAAACCCAGAAAATGCTGTCACATTTTTTTAAGTCAAGAAAAAAGGGATTCGAATGAATCCCTTTTTTCTTTAAAAATAAACTTTCGGCTAGAAATCAATTCCAGATATTGCGAGCTTTGAGTTCAATATCAAAACTGCCACCGCCTTCCTGACCAACATGGATGACAAATGTTTCACTATCTGGATGACTGTATCCCAGCGTGGGCATACCAAACCCGGAAACATTCACAAAACTGACACTATTTTCGGTAATCTCAGTTAACTCCATTTCCATTGCAGATTCTGTTCTCGGGACAAAGCCAGGATCCCATTGCTGAATATGCAGCACTAGCGAATTGTCCACTTCTTCTATGGTGATCATTTCGAACATACTAGTCGCATCACCGCCAGTCATTCTTACAGCAGCCATGAGCGTGTTACCCTCACTGGCAATCCAGTTTTCTTCCAGCTGATTTGGACCAAGATTTCCTGCCCAATTACCTGTCATCCAGTCAAGTTGTTCTATAGAGGCAGCTGGACCGGCAGAAAATGCAAAGCTACTCAGCAGACATAGTGTGAATATTGCTATAAGTTTTTTCATTAGCTAGTTACTCCATTGTCAAAAATTGTTCTTCTAATTATGGCTATTTCACTTTTTCTAACCAAGGACCCAGAGTGTCCCAGTTCATGCGAAACATGTGCGGCGCACTATCGAGAATGGCCGCGTCCAGATCGACGTT
>Ga0209034_10000365_pt1 | contig 22733 bp, 18 predicted proteins | sample MarorgKNORR_S2LV_2_FD_188219 | JGI IMG/M metagenome (GOLD analysis project Ga0209034, IMG submission 188219) | Marine microbial communities from the Southern Atlantic Ocean, analyzing organic carbon cycling - 250m_A/KNORR_S2/LV (SPAdes) (version 2) | ecosystem: Environmental > Aquatic > Marine... | reverse complement strand
CGTAAGTCAGTAACATACCGTTGAACTTCTGCCAGTGGCACTTCTGCGGTGACAATACTTTTGCCTCCGAGAGAATCCATTCCCTGTACTCTAGCACGCCTACTATTAAGGTCACTCATCACATCACCCATGTTACTTTCTGGTACTGTAATGTCAATTAACATGATAGGTTCAAGTAGCACTGGGCTTGCATTTGCAACAGCAAGTTTGAAGGCTTCTCTAGCTGCTATTTCAAACGCAATAGGCTTTGAGTCTACAGCGTGTTCCTTGCCATCTGTTATTGACACAAATATTTTTTCCATGGGAAAGCCAGCTACCGCACCATCTGTCAACACGCTGCGTATACCTTTCTCAATTGCTGGCATAAAGTTAGCCGATATGGCTCCACCAAACACTTTGTTCTTGAAGCAGAAGTTCTCGTCACCATCCGGCTCCATGTTTGCACTAGTTAGAGGTTCTATATGCATATGGACTTCGCCAAATTGACCAGCTCCCCCACTCTGTTTTTTGTGTCGATATTGGCTGTCTCCAGAGCTAGTTATACTTTCTCGATACGGTACTTTTGGAGTGCTTATATCTAATGCTGTGCCAAACTTTTGTTCGGCACGTTTGAGTGCAATATCAACATGTTGGTCGCCCATGCCCTCTAATATCGTCTGTTTTGTAGTTGGCTCATTGCGCCAACTAAGTGTCTGGTCTTCTTCACATAATTTTGTGAGAGTAGGACCCATTTTGGTCGAATCTGCTTGTGTGCGTGGACGGACTGCTACAGCATATAAACTTCCAGGATATACAGCGGTCTGAAAATGCAGAGGGTTGTTTTTATCTCCTAAAGAATCGCCAGTGCCTGTGTCACTGAGTTTTGCTATAGTACCAAGATCTCCAGAATGTAATCGTTTTACAGGAATCTGTTCTTTCCCGCGCATTACGTGTAAAGTCCCAATACGTTCTTCGGTTTTCTTAGTATGGTTTTGTATTCGCGTATCTGATTCGAGGATTCCTGACATGACCCTTAGGTATGTTAACTTTCCAACAAATGGATCAGCTGTAGTTTTAAATGCAAGTACACTGCATGTTTCCGTATCTTTTTCTTGTGTACTATCTGCAGTTGGGTTAGGTTTCTCTGCTGGAGAAGGGAGGTAACGTGTAATGCCTAGTAGTAGTGGCGCTATACCAATTGACTCTGTGGCTGATGCTACTAAAACCGGAGCACAACTACCTGATAGTACAGCTTGTTTAAATCCGTGTTCTATTTCATCGGGACTTAGTGTTTCCCCGTCTAAGTATCGCATTAGCAATTCATCATCGCCTTCCGCTGCAGCTTCCTCAAGCTCGGTGCGTGCAATAGCAACTGTCTCTGTATACTCTTCAGGAATGTCCTGAGTTGTTGCTCCAGATCCTGGCCTTGCCTTTTGCGCTAACATTCCAATAATGCCTTGGAAGTTTGACTTCTCTCCCCAAGGGAGTGCCACAGGTATGAGCTTTTTGTCCGATGCGAGTTGTTGTATAGAACTTAGTGCTCTACTGTAATTAGCGTTGTCACGGTCCATTTTGTTGATCACTATGAATCTGGGAAGATTGTGTTCATTGCAATAGTCCCAAACAAGCTCGGTACCTACTTCTACACCTGCCACCGCATCAACTACAATTATTGCTGCGTCAGCGACTTGTAGTGCCGATTTGACTTCACCAACAAAATCAGTGAATCCAGGAGTGTCTAACAAATTTATTTTGTAATCTTCGTAGAAACATGCAACCATTGCTGTACTAATAGACATCTGACGGTTGCGTTCTTCATCCTCAAAATCAGCTACGGTCGATCCATCATCAACACTACCGAGCCGTGTGGTGGCTCCGGTTACATGCAACATAGCTTCTACAAGCGAGGTTTTTCCAGACCCTCCATGACCTACAAGAACCACATTGCGTATGGAGTCAGTTAGATATTCATTCATGACAGTTTTAAATTACCTCCCTTTTGAAAGAGATACTCAGCAAATATCATGAGCAACATATTTTGTGAGTACAGATTGGCATTGTAACGGAGGGTTGGTGCATTGTCAAAGCGTGCTAGAATCTTACAAACGATATTATTGATATACACCAACTCGCTACGGGTAAAAAAAGGCTTTTATTTTTGTGTTAATTGTTTTAACTAATTAATAAAACAATTAACACAAAAATAATCTAGTTAATGGGTTCGATGGCTGTTTGTATATGAGACGAATACTAATCTTATTTGTTGATGGAGTGGGACTTGGATTGGACGATCCAGATACAAATCCATTTGTTGCTGCTAACACACCCAACCTAACCATGTTAATGTCAGGACACAAACTAGTTTCTGAACAGATTGCCTTTTCTGATAATTATTCTTCGTTTGTACCAACAGACGCTTGTATGGGTGTGGATGGTATACCTCAGTCTGCAACTGGTCAGGCAGCAATCATGGCTGGGATAAATGTGCCATCGTATATTGGTAAACACTGGGGCCCAAAACCTAGTGGAGAAATCAGAACCTTGTTGCGGAGAGATAATATTCTTAAAACAGTATGTAGGAATAACCGTTCTGTGATGTTAGCTAATGCTTATCCTCCATCTTTTTTTCAGCATTTGCAATCTGGCCGACGGTTGCCATCATCGATTCAGTTCGCATTTCAAACTACAGGAACTAGGCTTTTCACCATAGAAGATTTGCGTGCAGGTCATGCTTTGGCTTCAGACTTTACCGGAGAGGGATGGGGATCTTATCTTGGTTTCGAAGATATACCCATATTATCATTGCATGAGGCTGGTAAGCGTTTGGCTTTGCTAGCTCAGGAGACTGATTTGTTGTTGTTTGACTGCTGGCAGACTGATGTTGTTGGACATCGTGGATCTATGAATGTGGCTATCGATATGATTGAGCGTCTTGATGAAGTTATAGGGGGTATCATAGCTTCTTGGTCTGAGACAGATGGGTTGATTGTTATAGTCTCGGATCACGGCAATCTGGAAGATAAAACTACGCGTCGCCATACTCGCAATAAGGTTCCATTACTTTTGTTTGGTGACGGCCATAGCGGTGTTGCATCAGCTATCAATGACTTGACCGATATAGCTCCGGCTTTGATAGAGTACTTGGGATAGAGAATTACTCGCTACGAAGTTGTGCTCCTAATTCTTTTTGCAGAGCTTTCACTATCTTAGTACGTAATTTAGCAGCATCTTTATCGGTCAAAGTTTTTACTTCAGACTGATATGTCAGTCGATAGGCTAGACTTTTTTTGTCGGTTCCGATTTGTTCTCCACGGAAAATATCAAATAACTGCACATTGGTAAGAGTGGCCCCACCTGACTTGATGATTGACTTAACCACTTCTGCGTTATTTATCTGGTTGTCCACAATCAAAGCGATATCCTCAATTATGGCAGGAAAACGTGGTATCGGGTTGATAGTGTAGTGATTTGGCATAGCATTTGTAAATCTTGTAAGATCAAAATCTCCTGCTAAGGTAGGGTGTTCACCAAAGTCATAGTTTGATGCTACATCAGGATGTAAAACACCAAAAAATCCTACTTGTGATCCGTGTATAGCTAAAGTTGCAGTAGCACCGGGTTGAAAAGAGGGGTGATTATCGGGCTCAACAGTATAGTCCGATATATGTGCAGCTCTTAGCAGTTCGTCGATAATTCCTTTTATGTCAAAATAATCCATTGAGTCACTCTGGTTGTTAGCCCAACTTAAAGAGACTCGCTTGCCAGATAGTACTATCGAAAATCGTTGTGATTCAGCTGGCAAGTTTGACTGATTTTCTGATGAGGAGAGTAGTGGCAAGTATACTGGACCGACTTCGAACAGTGCTATTCGTTGTTGAAACCGTGAATTGTTTCGAGCACATTCTAGGACGCTAGATAAAAGTGACCTACGCATAACAGAGCGTTCTGGTGTTATTGGATTTGCTAAATGCACGTACGGACCATTCTCTGTATCATGCAAGAGTTGTTCGTTTTCAGGGGAGGTAATCCGATATGTTATCACTTCCTGTAGTCCGAGATTTACTAGAATGTCGCGCACCCTCTCTTCTTTTTCAAGAGGTGTATTGTTCTCCTGTCTTGGCATCAAATCAGACATTTGTGTCTCGGGGATATTTTCAAAACCCCAAATGCGTGCAACTTCCTCAATTATGTCTGCAGTGCCTATTTCATCTACGCCGATATCTAATCGATGGTCAGGAGATGTGATATGTAAAACGTTTTGCTTTTTCTCAACCGAGAAATCTAATGCTACGAGAATACTAATCACTTCATCTGTTGGTATATCAATACCTAAACTACGCTGTATTTCACTTACCCGTAGCTTTACAGTGTTTGGTACATAATGACGTGGATATTTGTCTATGGTTGCGTGGGTAATTGTTCCGTCCCCAAATGATCGGATCATTTCGGATGCTCTGTAGTTGGCTCTAGCAGCTATCTCAGGGCTTACTCCGCGACTAAATCTGTATCCTGCTTGTGATGATTGCAATTGTTGTGATGTGACAGTTTGACGTATATTGATTAAATCCCAGCTAGCAGCTTCTAGTAGCACATTTTTTGTGTTATCAGACACTTCTGAGTCACTGCCGCCCATAATTCCGCCGATTGATAAAGCACCGGCATTATCTGCGACTAAGATAGTGAAATTGTCGAGAGTTCGATGTATTCCATCCAGAGTTACAATTTTCTCACCGGAATTTGGGAGCCTTGTAGTTATCACAGGGCATTTTGTTTTTGAGCGTGCACGAAGCACATCATAATCAAACGCATGAAGTGGTTGACCCATTTCTAACATGACGTAGTTAGTTATATCAACTACATTGTTGATTGGGCGCATTCCAGACATTCGTAGGCGAAGTTGCATCCAGTAGGGTGAAGGTTTAATCTGAATATCCTCTATTAAAGTTGCAGTAAATCGTGGGTTCAATTCAGACTCATCAATTTCCAGTTTTGGCATTTCAAGCGCTGATTGTATTGACTTTGCAATTGTCATGTTTGTTGTTGGAGGATGTATTGGAATTTTTGTAAGAGCTCCTAGCTCTCTAGCAATACCTACCACATTTAGGTTGCGAGCCATGTTAGGTGTAATTGCAATATCGAATACAGCGTCCCCAATGTAGTCAACTAGCGGTGTGCCAGCTATTGGGGCGTCAGAATCGAAAACGATTATTCCTTCATGTTCATCAGATATACCAAGCTCCTTTTCGGAGCATGCCATCGAATACGATTCTATTCCTCTGATTTTTTTTCGCTTTATTCTGATCAATTCCTGGCCAGCATTATGTCCATCATAGAGATGAGCACCTTCACGTGCGTAAGCCACCTTTAGTGGTTGAGGTAATTTACCTTGATCTTTATATTGAAAAAGATTGGGAGCTCCTGTAAGTACAGTATGTGTCTGTTCGCCATCATATAGTTGGGCTAACACCAACCTATCCGCATTTGGATGATGTTCAACCTTAGTTATGTCAGCCACGACAATGTCGTTACGATTCCACTCAAGCCCGTCTATGCTTGTTTGGTTTTGATGTTGATTTGATTGTGGTAGACCTATAAAGTTGATTGATTCGACCTCTAAACCTGCAAATGTCAGGAGGCGGGCAATCTCATGAGGGTCAAGATCTATTTCAATATAGTCTTTGAGCCAACTTAAGGGGACTTTCATGATTTGATATCCTTACTGTATTTAGTAAGCAAAGAAATTAGTGTGTACATAGTTTTACAACCTAGTAAATTTTGTAAACATAATCATGCGAATCTAAAATTGTTCTAGAAATCGCATATCGTTTCCCCAAAAGTGACGAATATCATCTATGCCGTATTTAAGCATGGCGATGCGTTCTGGCCCCATCCCAAAGGCAAACCCTGTGTATTTCTTAGGTTCGTAGCCTCCGTTAGTTAGGACTGCGGGGTGTACCATTCCGCACCCCAGAATTTCTAACCATCCAGTTTTCTTACAAACTCTACATCCTTCTCCAGAACACAAAAAACATTCAACATCCATTTCCGCGCTTGGTTCAGTGAATGGGAAATGTGATGCTCGAAAGCGTGTGCGTGTTGATGTTCCAAACATGCGTCGTGCGAAATCAGAGAGAGTACCCTTGAGATCTGTGAAATGTATGTTTGTGCCGATTGCTAGACCCTCTACTTGGTTAAATTGGATTTCAGACCGTGCTGTTATTTGTTCGTATCGGTAACACATTCCTGGCAGTATGACTCTGATAGGATCGGGTGCGTTGGCTCGCATTGCGTGTATCTGACCGGGAGATGTGTGTGTGCGTAATATAACGCCAGGACTATTTGTGTGGAAGGTGTCCCACATGTCACGGGCAGGATGATGGAGTGGTATATTCAAAAGCTCGAAGTTGAGTTCATCGGTTTCTATTTCTCTGGAACGGTAGATTTGAAAACCCATATCAGCCCATATGGTATAAATTCTACGTAATGTTTGAGTAGCGATATGCAGGCGACCGCGATTCAAAGATCTTCCTGGTAAGGTGACGTCCAAATCTATTTGTTTGTGGCCAGGCGATTCAACAGATTTGTTCAAGTAACTGGTACGGTCTTCGTATGCTTGCTCAAGAATTTTACGGATGTCATTAGCATGCTTGCCAATAGTAGGTCTATCTTTGGATGCCACGTTACTGAGGTTTCTCAATGACTTGACTAATTGGCTACTTTTACTTAGGTGTGTCGAATACCACAGGCGCAATGTTTCCATATCGCTTGTTTTTTGTAGTTCAGACAAAGCTATGGTTTTAATATTATCTAATGATTCAAGCATATATACCTCCACAACATTATATACAGCTATAAGGACTAAAAATAGAAAACCCGCCCCAGAAAAAGGGACGGGGCTAAATTAGTCCCGCGGTACCACCCTGTTTAGTCTTTTTTGCCAAGACTCACTTGATTTACCGATTGTCGGATTTTCTCCCCTGCTAACGCGTGGGACGCGGCACCGGATAATTGCCATGTTGCATCTTAATTACATAGTGTTCCCCAGTGCGGCTCGAGAGTGAAATTCCGCCAGAATATTTCTGTCTTATTAAGACTATGGTTTTGTCAGTCAATAGTCGTCTGGCGTACTTGGCTCCGTCTTAGCCACATATTATGTTGTATGGCGATTATCTCAAATTGATGCTAATTGTCAAGCTATCAGTGACTGCAATACTGATTTGACTATGATGATAGTGAGCTTTATACTGCACCTACATTAGGGTTGAAAGATATGAAAAATATAGCAATAAAACGTGTAGGTGTAACAACAGGCTTGATTATACTGTTGGTTGTAGCAGGTTACTTATATTTACGCAGTAGTCTGCCAAAAACAGAAGGCACCGTAGTATTGTCAGGACTTGATGGGCAAATAGAGATTGTACGAGATACTGATGGTGTCCCGCATATATTTGCTTCCACTGATGCTGATGCATATTTTGCTTTGGGATATGTGCATGCACAGGATCGCTTATGGCAGTTAGAGATGAATCGACGCATTGGATCAGGTCGTCTAAGTGAAGTGCTAGGAGAAGCCACATTAGATATTGATAAGTTCTTAAGGACATTAGGCACCTATCGTGCCGCTGTGCAGACCTGGGATTTTCTTACTGTTGATACGAAGGCTGCTTTGGAATCTTATGCCTCTGGTGTAAATATGTGGATTGATGAGGGCCATACTCTACCACCTGAGTTTTTGGTGTTAGGTTTTACTCCTGAACCGTGGACAGTATACGATTCGTTGGTATGGTCAAAAATGATGATGTGGGATTTGGGTGGCAATTGGGAAGACGAACTTCTACGGGCACTATTACAGTCTGCTGTTGGTAAAGACCGTGCAAACGAACTTGTGCCTGGATACCCATCAGAAGCAACAACTATTATTTCTGGTGATTTAGCTGAAAAATTGTTGGGTGTTGATTCAACTATGCAGCAGCTGTTTCGAATGGGTGACAGAGATGTTGGTAGCAACAGCTGGGTAGTATCTGGTGAACTGACCGAAAGCGGTCTGCCTTTGCTTGCAAATGATCCTCACCTGGGTGCTCAGATTCCTTCTATTTGGTATTTGGTCGAGTTGCAGGGCAACCTATTACACGTTACGGGTGCAACTTTGTTGGGAATGCCAATAGTTCCTATTGGTCATAACGAGCACATAGCATGGGGCCTCACAAATCTTGGTCCAGATGTACAAGATTTGTATATTGAGAGAATAAACCCTAGTAATCCAAACCAATATGAGGTTGACCAGGAATGGGACGACATGACTATAGTATTAGAGGAGATTGTTGTTAAGGATGATGAGGACGAACCTATTGCATATGCTGCTAGAAGTACTCGTCATGGCCCCCTAATTAGTGATGTGTCTGACAATGCAGGGTCTCCGCTTGCAATGCGTTGGACCGCGCTGGATCCAGGAGATACCACCGCAGACGCGTTTGTAAAAATGGCTTATGCTTCTGATTGGGATGAATTTACTGATGCTTTGCAGTATTATGTAGCTCCTAGTCAAAACATGGTCTTTGCAGACCAGAAAGGAAACATAGGTTATATTGGTCCTGGTCGTATACCTGTGAGATCAAAAGGCGATGGAACTGTTCCAGTTCCAGGATGGAATAGTGAATACGAATGGGAAGGATGGATACCGTTCGAACAATTACCTCAGGTTTATAATCCTGAGAGTGGATATATAGTTACCGCCAATAATAAGGTTGTTCCAGATAGTTATCCGTTTTTTATTTCGAGCAACTGGGCTCCCCGATACAGAGCAGATCGTATTGAAGAGTTAATTCTCCAGTTCACCGACGGAGGCAGCAAGATCTCGATCGAAGATATGATTTCTATACAGGCCGATCAGACAAGTAGGCAAGCGATAGAATTGCTTCCTTACTTGCAAGCCGTTGAATCATCAGAGTCTAAATCAGAACTTGCACAACCTGCTCTTGATCATGTTATTACTTGGGATGCTGAGATGGGTGCAGATAGTGTAGCTGCAACAATATATGCTACATGGTTTCATCAATTGGGTATGGTCATATTCGAGGATGAATTGCGCGGTAACATATATGAACAGTTTGCTGATCGGAAACATGCATCTTTTCTAGTGAATATTTTGAAAGATCCGGACAATCCATGGTGTGATGATGTTCTTACTGTACCTAACGAAAACTGCTTAGATGCTGCCACGATTGCCTTGGATCGTGCTACCGAATTTTTAGAGGATTCCTTTAAAGGTAACATTCCTTTGTTGTCGACGGGCAGGAATGTAGATAAATGGAAATGGGGCGAATTACATGAGACTATTTATGCTCACAATCCATTCAGTGAAGTTGCAGCGTTACGCATGTTGTTTCAACGAGAAATAGCAAATGGCGGTGGATCCTATACTGTTAATGTTGGTCCGTACAAGTTCTCAGACCCATACAAACAAATTTATGTACCTAGTTATCGACAAATAGTAGATTTGAGTGATTGGAGCAATAGTTTGTTTATGCACACTACTGGTCAATCAGGGAATGTTTTCAGTAAACATTACGATGATCTTATTGAAAGACACCAAGCGGTGGAATATTTACCTATGAGTTTTGGGCGCGCTAATATTAGTGGAGATGTGTTAATACTGAAGCCTGAATGAGGTATCTAATCAACTAGCGAGCTCCTTTGTGCTGCTGGAGATTATTCTGTTGGATAAGTTTCCCATTGTGACATGTTGTAATATTCGTCCCACAACATAGTTTCATGCTGAACACTAGTCATAAATATGTCCGCCATAATTTGCTTTTGGTGTTCGGTGCTTTTAGCTGCTTGTCTGTCGAGCAAATCAAAAGCTTTTTCAAGGCCTTCACGATGTCCTGGGTCACTGTGATATGCCCACCATTCTGCGTAAGGGTTGTTGGCTTCTAAGGTGTGTTCAGCAAGCAGTCTTTGTACAGCTTCGGCATAACCCCATTGACAAGCTAGTATTGCTGCTTGAGTATCTCCAAGTGACCCGTCATATGCACTGGCAAGTTGATGGCGAGTATATGAATACTTAAGTGGACCCATTGGGTAGGACAATAGATCTTCTCTAGACATACCCAATTGTTTTGCATGTTTCTCGTGATCTCTCATTTCATCTTGAACACTGTTTACGTGATTCAACATGACATCTACATCTTCCGGTGTACTGGCTTTCACCATTCCTAGAGCGCACACCTTTACAAAATTGTGCAGATAAGGGTAATCGACTCTTAGCCAATATTGGAAACATTCAGTGGGTAAATCGCCTGCAATTAGACCGAGTAGAAAAGGCTTTCTTACTTGGGATTTCATGTAAGGCTCTGCTTTAACGATTAGGTTACGTGCAAAAGAAATAGTATTGTTCCTCCTTGAATAATTCCGTATTTATACTCCTACATCTTCATGCCATATTTCAGGACTTTCCTTTATGAAATCGTTCATGATATCGACACATTCTTGTAAATCCAGATTAATTACTTCTACTCCTTGTTTAGCTAGCCAGTCTTCACAAAGGGTTAAGTCTTTGACTGTTCTGTTTTCACCAACTACAACTCTCGGAATTTTGTATAAGACAATAGTGCCAGCACACATTGTGCATGGTGATAGAGAGGTATACATAGTGGATTGGGAGTATATATTAGCACGAAGGCGACCAGCATTTTGGAATGTTACCATTTCTGCATGTAGTATTGGGTTGTTTTTTTGTACACGCTGATTATGTCCTCTTCCTATAATTTTTCCTTGTGCAACTAAAACAGAACCTATTGGGATTCCACCAGACTCGCGACTTTTCTTTGCTTCAGCTATTGCTTCTGCCATCCACTTTCTATCAGAATCCATATTACTTTTACTCCTCCTTCAGTTTGTGTAAACTAAACATAATACGCGCAAAGTTTTACAAATACATCGGTTTACCTATGAAACCTAATCAATATCTATCAACATGCGGATACTTTCAACAGCGGTTTTACAGAGTGGTTCGAGACCATCATGACTTCCCCCTGCAACCATAATGCCGCCAGCACGTTTGCCTAGTGTGCTCGCTAGAACAAATAATGCCGCTGCCTCCATCTCTGAGCATAGTACTCGAGCCTTTACCCAGGCATCCCATCGATGCTTTAGATCTTCGCTTATGGGCATCCTGTCAGGTTCTACTTCCCCATAGAATGAATCCTTAGAGTGTGACAAACCAACATGGTAAGTGACTCCTGTGGTTTCACAAGCCTGTCGAAGGCAATTCACAACATCGAGATCTGCAATTGCAGGAAAATCCATTGGCATGTAATGTAGTGCAGTACCTTCATCACGAACTGCTCCGGAGACAACTACTAAGTCGCCAGGTTTTATAAAGTCTTGCATCATGCCTGAGGTACCTACTCTTATAAAAGTGTCAGCCCCGAGATTGGCTAACTCCTCGACCGCTATTGCTGTTGAGGGTCCTCCTATGCCTGTAGAAGTGACTGAGACCTTTGTGCCTTCAATGCTTCCTGTATAAGTCCTGTGTTCTCGATTTTCTGCTACCAGCTGTGCATTATCAAGATACGAAGCTATGAGAGGTACCCTACCGGGATCGCCGGGAAGAAGTACATATCTACCCACATCGCCACTTCTCATCTTTATATGATATTGTAGTGTTGACTCGGAATTACTCATTTTACTAATGTCCTGATGATTGTTGTAATCTTACACTTTAATGATTGCATGTAGTACCAGTAGGTGCTCTAGTTTGCTGTACCAGCTAGTATTCCTATCTCGTTTCCCTCACCAGGCCAAGGATCGGACGTTATCCATGCTGCATCGAATGTTGCAATTTGGTGTTGGGTAGCTCTTAGGAACAACCAGCGCATTTTATCTCGTTCGAATTCTGTACTAGCATTTCCATATTCGTTTATCCCATCTACGGTGGCATTTTGTAGATCCCTATAAAAGTGGTCTTGCCATTGTTCTAGCCAATCCCGTTGTAATTGCGATAGGTTTTTCGGTTTTTCGTTTTCATATCTCACGCCGAATGTATTATGAAAACAATAACATGGATACACTGCACAACAAACATCACCAAATGTACCTTCATAGAATGCTCTAACAAAAAAGTTCACAAATGCTTCTCTGCGTGGTCTGGCAGCCCAGCGCGTTAATGCAAACTCGTCATAATCTTCCAGCATTCTAAGCTCAACACGTGACTCAGCTGCGCGTACACCGTATTCTCTTTGCAGTTTTACCCAGGGGTTGTGTGTAGGCACCTTTGTAAATGCTACCTCTGACGCGTTCTCACCTATATAGGGTAGATCTTGGATTAACCAATAGCGAAATTTGTCTTCTTGTAATGTACCAGCAAACAGCGCTTCTATCCATGGATGATGAACATATCTTTCCCAAGCGGGGCCAGCAAATTCAATGCACTCATCTAGAAATGTCAAAATTACCTCCGCGCAATATCTTGCTCAATTAATATCTTTAATCCATCTACAGCTGTTACTAACAGATGTGTTAAATCAATGCCAGATGTCATAATACCCCCTGATCGACAGTTTAGCATTCGAGTTACCACAAAAATAGTAGAAGCCTCCATTTCTGAACAGAGTGTACCTCCTGCTATCCATGCTTTCCATCGGTCTTGAAGTTGTCTAGAAACAGGCATTCTGTCTGGTTCGTGTTGTCCATAGAAAGAATCTTTTGATTGAGTAAGTCCAACATGATGGCGTACACCACGATCACGGGCAGCCTGTCTAAGCGCTAGGGTTACTTCCAAGTCAGCCACTGCTGGATACTCTGGTGGAACATATTGTTTGGAAGTGTATTCATCACGAATTGCTCCCCATGCAATTAACAGGTCGCCAGCTTCTATGAAATCTTGCATTGGACCGGATGTGCCAACTCTAATGAAAGTGTCTGCACCAGCAATTGCTAATTCTTCTACAGCAATTGCTGTAGAAGGACAACCCATCCCAGTTGATGTAACAGACACTTTTTCGCCTAGCAAAGTGCCTGTATAAGTAAGATACTCACGATTGTGTGAAATTTCTTTAGCGTCATCAAGAAGACTTGCTATCATAGGCACTCGACCTGGATCTCCAGGCAATAGCACGTAGCGCCCGACTTCACCGCGACGACATCCAATATGATATAGTTTTGACATATTAATGTTGGAATCGGAACCCATTATCCTAACCTATATAGAGCATCTGTAAAGCTACAGCTTACAGGTTACCTTTGACAACATCAATATGTAGTTGAGAAGGGCCAAAAGCATAAGGTAACAATTGCTCAATGGACTTAATAACAATGTTATGCTTGTTCTTGTCAGACATAATCACTTCAATGTTACATCCAGATACTTGCGCCATTTCATAAATCGCCTGACGACAAGTACCACATGGGTCTGCGGTAATCTCATTTTTCTCGTGGTCATCAGATCGTGAGCTAATTGCTATTGCTACAATATCACGTGCTCCGGACGCGTTTGCCTTGCCTATAGCCATTTGCTCAGCACATATTGTTGATCCGTAAGCAGCGTTTTCTACGTTAGATGCTGCGAAGACCGATCCGCTGCGGGTAAGGACAGCAGCCCCAACATGGTATCCCGAATAGGGGTTGTATGCGGTGTCAGTCGCAGCTATAGCAGCCTCAATGAGATTGTGTTGGTCAGAGTTTAGTTTTTCTGAAGACATAAGATCTACAGATGCATATGTTTTTTTACGCAATGGCAGTAATTGTTCAATGGTAGATACAGCAATATGGCTTTTATCGATGGTCGAGCCGATAACCTCGATATCGCATCCAGACACTTGCGCCATTTCATAAATTACCTGACGACAACTACCGCAAGGGCCACTAGCAATCTCTGTTTTTTTAAATTTGTCAGTGCGTGAGCTAATTGCTATTGCTACAATATCACGTGCTCCGGACGCGTTTGCTTTGCCTATAGCCATTCGCTCACCACATATTGTTGGTCCGTAAGCAACATTTTCTACGTTAGATGCTGCGAAGACCGATCCGCTGCGGGTAAGGACAGCAGAACCAACATGGTATCCTGAATAGGGTACATATGCGGTGTCAGTCGCAGCTATGGCAGCCTCAATGAGACTGTGTTGGTCAGAGTTTAGTTTTTCTGAAGATATAGTTTTCACGTATTCTTATTCCCTATAATCTGATTATACATTTTATGAACAAAAGAGTCCGTAGTTTAACCCTGTTTGTGAATTGTTATTTGATTTAGTGCCTGGTCAATATCATTGATAATATCATGTGGGTCTTCTAATCCCACTGATACTCGGACCATTCCATCCTTAATATTCATTTTTTCTCTTTCGAGTTTTGGTATGTCTAGAAAGGCCATAGTAGCAGGTATTTGTGTAATTGTTCTGACGCTTCCTAAACTTGCCGCAAATGCGCATAACTCCAGACTGTCACATACCTCAATAGCTGATTGACCATCTGCAACCTCGAAAGTGAGCATAGCGCCATAGTTAGGCATTTGGCTTTTTGCTATCTCATGATTAGGGTGGGAAACTAAGCCAGGGTAATGTACTTTTTGGACTATTGGATGATTCTCAAGATAAAGGGCTAGCTTCAGGGCTGTTTTACATTGTCGTTCCAATCTCACAGGCAAGGTTTGAAGTCCACGTAGAAGCATCCATGCATTGAATGGCGAGAGAACCCCACCTAGTTTTACATGTGTGCTCCAGCGTAAATCATGCAAAAAATCATCGGGGAGGTTAGTTTGTTTAATGGCTATGATGCCTCCTAAGACATCGTTGTGTCCCCCCATGAACTTGGTTGCACTTTCTACTACAATGTCAACACCCCAATCAAGTGGGCGTATGACATATGGACTAGCAAATGTGTTATCACATATTACAAGTAGATTATTATCATGAGCCAACTTTACTAGAGGTGGTATTGCGGTTACCCTCATGTTTGGATTAGCTATCGTTTCGAAATATACAACTTTTGTCTTCTTTGTTATTGCTGCCTCTACTGCCTCTATGTCGTTACAGTCCACAAATGTAGTTTCAATACCAAAGTCTGTCAGTCTATGATCAAACATTTCGTGTGTAGAGCTGTAAGTAGTCCAATCAGATACGATATGGTCACCAGGCCGAAGTAATGCCAAGCAGGTTGTTGCAACAGCTGCCATTCCTGACCCCAGAGCGAGACAACCATCTGCGTTTTCAAGCAAGGCTACTTGTTCTTGCAGTAGTGTTTCATTTGGATTGCCACACCTACCATATATATTTTCTGTGATTCGAGCGCCTTTGACTATGTTTTGGTATATCTCTTCGTCATACTGAAAGTTGTTAGAAAGATATAGGGGAGCATTAATAGACTTTGTGTTGGGGTCTGGGTCGTAATATACTGCTTTGCTAGCAAATGCCAATTTGTCTCTAGTGTTGGATTTCATATGCTTTACCTCAGGTTGACTAGAATCTATTTTGTTATGGAGTGGATACTATTTGCAACAGTTTACTCTTAAGTGTTGGGTCTGTAATGAAAGATGCCTCTATGCTCATTTTTTGAATATCCATGATTTCCTTAATTCCGAATCCAAAACTGTTTTCTAGTAGCGTTAATTCACGAGACACACTAGTTCTTGAGGTTATAGGGTCATCGTCTCCTATCGAAATTGGAACTCCTTCATTGTAGAATTTTGATACAGGATGGTTTTTTATTCTATCAACTGTTTTTGTATGGACATTGCTTGTTGGACATAGTTCAAGTAGTACTTGGCGTTGCTTGAGTAGTTTCACTAAATCTTGTGATTCTATACTTCTAATTCCATGCCCAATTCTAGTGGCTTTTAGTTTTTCAATTGCATACAGTACATTGTCCGTTCCCCCCGCTTCTCCTGCATGGACTGTAATGCCCAAGCCATTATTTCTAGCAATGCTGAATGCTTCAGCATGGGGTTGAGCTAAGTATCCTGCCTCATCTCCGGCCAGGTCAAAACCAACCACACCATCATGCTTAAATTCTATCGCTGTATGTGCTAGCTTGACATTAACTTTCGGGTCATGATGCCTAAGTGCAGATACTATTAATCGACAGACTATATTGTACTTATGTTCCGCTTGATGCAATCCCATAAGAATACTTTCGATTACTTGCTCTACAGAAAAATCCGCACTGCTATGGGTGATCGGTCCTGCTCGCAACTCCAGATAAACAACCCCGTCCAAGGCTGCATCTTCTGCAGCTTCATATGCTATACGTTGTACAGAGTTTTTGTCTAGGAATACTTGGTAGCCATAACTAATCTTGTCTAAATAATCTACTAGATTATTTTCAGATCCGGTTACTTGCATAGCTATTGAAACTGCATCTAAAGATGGCTTGCTTTCAATCCCATGTTCAACTGCTAGCTCCATATAGGTGCTAGGTCGCACTGACCCTTCAAGATGAGTGTGAATATTACATTTGGGCAGAGTAGCTATCGTGGGTGTGGCTGTAGGGGCGAGAAATGGTTGTTTTGTAGACATAGAATTTACTCCTGATTTGTCTGTTTTTCGTATCTATATATGCCTTCAAGTGCTATAGAGATTACATCTTCCCAAGCATTAACAAGGGCAGTATTTTCACCTTCATAGTCCACATCAGCCGTTACAAGATTGCCAGCAACCCCGCACACCATAGCGGCTTTCAAGCCCCGCATATGGGCTATAGAGAATATTGCTGCACTTTCCATCTCTACGTTTAACAATTTGTGCCTTGATAGCATCTCTATCCATTCCGGTGTTTCTCCATAAAAAGCATCATCACTAGCATTAAGACCTATGTGAAGCTCCAATGGTTTTTTCTTTTCTAGCTCCGTGCCGGCTTGTATTAGCGCATGAGTGAGAAAATGGTCGGCCACAGCGGGAAAGCCATCATCAACGTAAAATTTAGTCGTGCCTTCGTTACGCATTGAGGCTGTGTTTATTATGATGTCACCTACATTTATATGTGGTTGTAGCGCACCAGTACTTCCAACCCTAATAAAATGCGTAGCACCTACGTTGGCTAACTCCTCTACAGCTATCGCTGCTGATGGACAGCCAATTCCAGTAGAGGTAGCACTGACTTTAATTCCTTTGTAACTACCAGTACATGTTCTGTATTCTCGATGAAACACAACTTCTTTTACATCGTCGAGATATTTGCTAATTCTAAGAACACGGTCAGGATCACCTGGGAGCAACACATACTTGCCAATATCTCCTGGTTTTAGCCTAAGGTGATATTGCATTTTTCCTAAGGTAGCATCAGCTTTGTTCAGTGTGGTCACTTATTGTTTCTCCGGTTCTGGGAATCGTGTATAGTTTGAAGTAGTGCAGGTTGTTACAACATTTATAATATCAATAGTATTATAGTCATGACATAGTCAAATGCAATTACCATACTTGTAATGAACCATGCATTTATTAGATGTGAAATCACAAATGCGCACCGATGTTGAGACAAACTATACAAGTGTTTTGGTGATATTAATTCAGAGGTGATAAAACATGAGCTTACCAATTATCTTAGCTTTAGGTGGCCTAGTGGGTTTTGGGTTATCAAACTTTTTTTGGAAGGTAGCTGGTATTAATAAAGTCTATCCACCTAGCTTTATGGTAGTAGAGACTTTAGTAGTGCTTACAGTAGCTATAGCTATACATTTTTTCCAGAATCAGTCGTTTGTGTTGGCACCTAGGATGGCTGGAGTAGCATCTATGGCAGGCTTGAGTGCAGGTTTTGCAATATTTGCTACTATGAGCGCATTTAATCTTGGTGGAGATGCGAGCATTGTATCTCCAATTACAAGTCTAGGTTTCGTTGTAGCTGTTCTGTTAGCATATATATTGTTGAAGGAGCCCGTTACTTCCACTAAGCTTATTGGATCCGGCCTGGCCATAGTTGCTATAGTATTTTTATCACGCTGATATTTCTGATGTTTCATAAAATGTGGCTGGGATTCATAGAGGCTGCCATGTTAAAATACAAACACTAAACAAATCATTGGAGAAAAGACAATGAATGTCGACACTTTAATAAATAATAGCAAACCTTTTTTGGAGTACGTTTTGTCATGGGAAGCAAACCTCCCGGAATTATTGTTGAAGGATGTAATTCATGACCCGTCGTCTACTGCTATAGTTTCAGTCGATGTAATAAATGGATTTTGTTACGAAGGTGCGCTAGCAAGCCCTCGCGTTCAGGCCATTATTAGCCCTATTGTGGATATCTTCAAACAGGGTCAGGCTATGGGAGTAGAAAATATAATATTGGCACAAGACAATCATGAAGCTGATGATATAGAATTTGGTTCCTATCCTCCTCATTGTGTGCGTGGTACTGCAGAAGTGGAGTCAGTTCCGGAGTTTCAGGAATTGGAATTTTATAGTGATATGGTTGTTATACAAAAAAACTCAATTAGCGCTACTATCGACACCGAGTTTGGCACATGGCTTGATAGTCATCCAGACGTCACAACATTTATAGTGGTTGGCGACTGTACAGATCTTTGTACGTATCAATTAGCCATGGGCATACATTTGCGTGGTAATGCTCGAAATATAGAGCAGCGAGTAGTATTGCCAGCCAACTGTGTGGCTACCTATGACATGTCTGTATCTGATGCACAAGAGTTTGGTGCTGTCCCACATGATGGTGATTTGCTCCACCATATTTTCCTGTATTCGATGATGCTGAATGGCGTTGAAGTTGTTAAAGCTTTGAGTTAGGCTAACAGAGCTAGTGATTTTCCTGTTCTATCGTTTAGGAACTTAATTATTCTTGACGCATATAAATCGCAGCCTGTTTAACGGCAGCTATGATGGATTGGTATCCGGTGCATCTACATATGTTTCCTGACAATTCCTCACGAATTTCTGTATCGGTTGGATCAGGGTTGCGCGATAATAAGTCCTGTACTGTTAGCAGAAAACCTGGTGTACAAAAACCACACTGCAAACCAAAGTTCTCCCAGAAGGCTTGCTGGATTGGATGCAACTGCTCGCCAGACGACATGCCCTCCACAGTTTGAACTGAATGCGAGTCAGCTTGTACGGCTAACATAATACAAGATCGTACTGGTTGACCATCAAATATGACAGTACAAGCTCCACATACTCCATGCTCACAGCCTACATGGGTACCAGTAATACCTAGTTCGCCACGTATAAAGTCAACCAGAGTGACTCGGGGTTCAACCTTTCTCTCATATAAAACCCCATTGACTGTAAGTTTTATCAATCTACTATTATTTGTAGTGTCCTGTACCATCATTGACCTCCTGATTCGTCGGCTCTATCGGCTGCTTTTTGTAGAGCGGACGAGACTAATACTGACGCGAGATGGCGTCGATAATCCGCAGAGGCATGCATATCACTATCTGGATCAAGTTCTTTACTGGCTTGTTCTGCCACGTCCTTCAGGAGTTCGTCATTTATTGTTTCTCCTATGAGCATTGATTCTGCTTTGTATGTTCTAATTGGAATTGGTCCTCCTCCAATAATTGCTATACGAGATTTAGTGCACCGTCTATTTTCTATAGTCAAATATGTAGCTACTCCAAGTATTGCGAAATCACCATGCCGGCGGCTAAATTCAATAAATGACCAACCGGATGTTTTGACCCAGTTGGGCAATTGGATTTCTACTAGTATTTCATCAGGTTTTAAGTCAGTGGTTAGAGCTGAAATGTAGAAATCACTGGCATCCACTGTTCTTGTACCTGTCGTATTACGTATTAATATAGTTCCATCTAATGCAAGCATTATAGCTGGCCATTCTGCTGCGGGGTCGGCATGTGCAACACTACCACCAACTGTACCGCGGTTGCGAATAGATCGATGTCCAATGTAGGGGATTGACGCAGCTAAAATGGGTTGAGTGGTTCTGAGGTTAGCATCATCTTCTAATGTGCTTTGTCGGGTCATTGCACCCACTCTTAGGCCTGTATCATCTGATTTGTAGTACTCCAAATCTGCGACATGATTTAAGTCAACTATGATTTGAGGTGTTGACAAGCGCATGTTTAGTAATGGTCCCAGGCTTTGACCACCAGCTAGAATTTTGGCGTCATCTCCATATCGCTGTAGTAGGTCCAGTACTTCTTCCACACTGTCAGGATCATAATAATCAAAAGGTGCTGGTTTCATAATTATTCCTATTTTATAACACTGTCTAATTCGTCTTGTTTTGCATCGGCGTCAACCATTGCCATACTTTCTCAGGAGTGATTGGTAGTACATTGACATTGTTGCCTGAATCACCAAGGGCATCAGCCACTGCGTTGGCCAAAGCTCCTCCCATACCGGCTATACCACATTCTCCTGCTCCTTTTACTTGAATCGGGTTTAGGGTGGATGGTGATCTATCTAATCTTTTTGATTCCAGAAGAGGTGTCTCAGTAGCTGTAGGGAGGAGATAGTCTACGAAAGACCCGCTTGTTAGCTGGCCACTTGGGTCATATTTGAATTCTTCTAGCAAGGCTCCACCCAATCCTTGTACTGCTCCTCCTTCGATTTGTCCCTTTACCATTTGTGGGTTTATTGCTTTACCAATGTCATAGACTATCCATACGTGCTTGGGAACAATTGCGCATGTTGTAATATCTATTTCTACCTTCACTATAGTAGCGCCATGTGCGAATGTCATTTGATTGCATCTGAAATAGTGTGTGAAATCGAGTCCTGGCTCTATATCCGGTGGGCAATTTCGCGGACTAGATTGTTGAGCCACCTGTGCTAAGGTTAACCGCTTGTCCTGATGGTCGGTCACGCAAATATCCCCATCGCTAATTATAAGTTGTTCAACCTGACAATTCAGAGTGTGAGATGCTATCTTTAGTAATTTTTTACGGATTTTTTGAGCTGCATAGTAAACCGCACTTCCCGCCATCACGGTAGCTCGGCTAGCAAAGCTACCTACTCCATAAGGTATAAGGTCAGTGTCGCCATGTAATACTTGAATTGAGTCAGGTGATACTGTAAGTACAGATGATGCTATTTGTGCCAATGTTGTCTCAAGGCCTTGCCCAACATTGGCAGCTCCGGTGCTTACTGTTATGGCTCCAGTTTGATCAATCTCTATTCGTGCTCCTTCGAAAGGGCCAAGGCCCGTTTTTTCTACAAAGCAGGCAATTCCATACCCAACCTTCTTGTTGGACAAGTTATTATGGTTAATATGACGATTTTCTTCATATTTGGATAAGCGGACTACTTCCTGTAATGCAAAAGGATAATCACCGCTATCATAAACAATATCCTCACCCAACGATTCGGTGCCAACCTCATAAGGCATATCCTCAGGTTGTATGAGATTCATTGATCGTATTTTGACAGGGTCTATCATGAGTTCCGACGCTGCAAGATCTAATAATCGCTCTCGACTAGTGTTACATTCATAGCGTCCCGGAGCTCTATATGTTCCAGCAGGTGTCTTGTTGGTCAGTACTGAACGAACCTCACACCGATAATTAGGGATGTGGTAGGGGCCGGGAAATATTGCTGCGCTTAGTTCGGGTACAATTATCCCGTGTGTACGAATATAACCTCCTTGATCGTTCGACAAAAGAACTTTTATTCCCAAGATAGTGCCATCTTTTTTGAGTGCCATTTCCATCTCGTAGATTTGTTCTCGGGAATGATTACAGGCCATCAGATTTTCTAGACGATCCTCTATCCATTTGACCGGGCGTTTAAGCATAAGAGCTGCGTATGGAATCAGATAGTCCTCAGGATAGAATTCACCGCGTACCCCGAACCCTCCTCCCACATCAGGTTCTATCATTTCAATTGTGTGCTCTTCCATGTCCAACATGTGTGCAAGCACACCACGATTAAAATGAGTTACTTTGGTAGGACCCCACACTTTTAGTTTTTCCTGGGTTGCATCATAGTTGGCTATCAAGCCACGCGTTTCGAGTGGTACGCCGCTATGTCGCCCAGAGGTAAATCGGAGTTTAGTGATATGCTCGGCCTTTTTAAACGCTGCAACCACATCTCCTTTTTGTTGTACGAAGTTGGATGCTACATTGTCTTTTGCGTCATGGTGCAAGGGACAACTTACCTTGTCTTCGGCATCTATATTGACTGGTAATGGGTCATACTGGACAACAATATTTTCTAAGACATCTTCAGCTTGGTAGCGGTTGTGAGCTATTATCAAAGCGACAGGGTCGCCTACATATCGTACTCGGTTGTTGGCTAACGGGTACTGTAGAAATGGCTCAAGTGATCCGTAGGGATTTAGTCGTATTGGTATTGGTTTTACGGAATGCAAATCTGCAAATGTCAATATGGTAACTACACCAGGTTGTTCAAGCGCTAAATCAACATCTATATTTGTGATTGTGGCATGAGCATAAGGACTGCGAAGCACAGCGGCATGTAGCATGTCAGGCAACTGCAAGTCATCTATATAATGACCTTGGCCTTGCAGAAAACGCTTGTCTTCTAATCGCTTTATAGACGCTCCAATGCCTTTGGAATGTTCAGTTTTCATATAGTTATGTTGGCCTAAACAACTTACCATGCTTGTACAAAATCATGATTTTGTCATATTTTTCAATCTAAATATGCGCTCCGGTGTTAGCGGCAACTGTATATCGTGAACTGATATTTCTAATGCATCTAGTATGGCGTTGGTGATTGTAGCTGGTGCTCCTATAGTTCCACTTTCTCCTACTCCTTTGAAGCCTCCTACACTCCACGGAGAAGGAGTTTCCATGCTGACTATTTTTATGACAGGTGTTTCATATA
>Ga0209034_10000363_pt1 | contig 22751 bp, 21 predicted proteins | sample MarorgKNORR_S2LV_2_FD_188219 | JGI IMG/M metagenome (GOLD analysis project Ga0209034, IMG submission 188219) | Marine microbial communities from the Southern Atlantic Ocean, analyzing organic carbon cycling - 250m_A/KNORR_S2/LV (SPAdes) (version 2) | ecosystem: Environmental > Aquatic > Marine... | reverse complement strand
GCCTCGAGAACCGCGGCGGCTGGATATCCAACCGAGAAGATCGCCCCATCTATGGCTCCGTCGCGCAGTGCTGCCGACGATTCGGAAAACGAAAGATAACGCTCGTCAATTGACTCATAGTCGAGGGCATACGCTGCTAGCAAATGGCGCGCAAACTGCTCAGTCCCGCTGCCTGCGGCCCCTACTGAAACTGCTTTGCCGTCGAGATCAGCAACCGACATAACACCCGAGCCATCGCGAACGAGCACATGCGCTACGTTGGGGTACAACGGGGCGATGATTCGCAACTCTGGAGTCGAGTCTGGGCCGCCGTTTTTGCTAAATGCTTCAGCGATTGAAGTTCCGATTGCGAAACCGAGATCAATTTGACCGTTGGCAATACGGGCAATGTTCTCCACTGATCCCCCGGTGACCTCCGCTGTGTACGTGTGCTCTTGATCGTTACTTGAAAGCAACGAGGCAATTGCGCCACCGAGTGGGTAGTAGATCCCTCCAGTGCCGCCGGTGCCAATACTCAAGAATTGAACCTGGCTTCTTTCGCCGGAACAGGCGAAACCGGAGAAGAGAAGCAAGAGTAAAGTGCCAATGGTCAAGCAAGTGAACATAGTGCTTTGGCTAGGTTGCCGCATAAGCCTTCGGGGGAACTGGACATGAGATTGAAACGTAGGCCCAGTTTGTTTGGTTAGAAAAGTAGAGGACTTCAGCATCGATGACGCCAATTGCTCAGTGTGTCTGTTCCGCTGACTCCAGCTTACCCTTGGGTTTGCGCCAGAACCACAAGGCGGCGGCGAAAATCGCTATGCCCAACCCGTCACTGAACCACCCGGGACTCAGCAACGCGATTCCGGTGGCAACCAGTATGGCGCGGCCGGATACGGATACCGGGCGCCCTATATAGCCAACGATCCCAGCAGCAAGTGAAGTTACCCCGATGGCTGCTCCTAGCGTTATGGCAAGGATTTCGAAAACTGTGCCTGACAACAATAAGGAGGGATCGTAAATGAAAGCGAACGGTACAAGGAAGCCTCCGATTGCCAAGCCCATTGCGGTGGCTCCCGTGCGTAGCGGTGACGAACCAGCTAGGCCGGCCGCCGCGTAAGCGGCCAGGGCGACAGGTGGCGTTACGTTCGACAAGCAGCCGTAGTAGAAGATGAACAAGTGGGCCGCTAGCAGAGGCACGCCAAGCTCGGTCAAGGCAGGTGCACCAAGCGCGGCAAGGACGACGTAGGCTGCTGTGGTTGGCAATCCCATGCCGAGGACAATCGACCCTAATGCTGTAAGCAACAGGGCAACGGGAAGGTGCCCCTGAGCAACGGTAATGATCAACTCCGACATTCGGAGACCGATCCCTGTTAACGACGCCACACCGACTACGATTCCAGCGGTTGCGCACGCCGCCGCTACTTGAACCGTGCCGGCGGACCCAGCGATCAGTGTCTTTCGCCACTCAGCGCGGTCCATCCGAGTAGCCGACCGGGCTGTGGCTACTATGGCTGCGGTAATCGCACCCCAGAAAGCAGCTCGCATTGGGGAACGGCCAAGTGCCAGGAATACGACGATCACAAAGATTGGTACCAACAGGTGGAGGCGTTGGACTAGTGCTCCGGGCTGTGTGGGTTCTTGAGAGGTCTCCAGGTTTTCCTTTGCGGCCCCGAAATGGATTGCCATGTAAAGCCCTGTGTAGTACAGAACTGCAGGGATTAGCGCTGCGGAGGCGACCTGTAGGTAGGGAATATTCGTCCAGGTAGCAAGAATGAATGCACCGGCGCCCATCACCGGCGGCATCAACTGCCCCCCAGTACTTGCTGCTGCTTCGATGGCAGCTGCCATTCGTGGGCGGAATCCCGAACCCTTCATCATAGGGATAGTCAGTGCTCCCGTGGTGGCAACGTTTGCCACCGCGCTGCCGGACAGTGAACCCATTAAGGCACTGGCTACTGACGCCGTCTTGGCTGGGCCTCCACGGCTACTGCTGGAAATGCGTCCGGCCAGCCCGATCAAAAGTTTCCCGCCCCCGCTGGCTTCAAGAATTGCCCCGAACAGAACGAACAGATACACGAAATTCGCCGAAACCCCGAGCGGGATTCCCCAAATGCCCTCGGTCGAAAGATAGAGATGTTCGATGAGTCGTTGCGCGCCATAGCCTCGGTGGGCGAGAAAACCCGGGAGATAGGGCCCAGTGAAAGCATAGGCGAGCGCTGTTAGAGCCACTATGACAAGTCCCCAGCCAGCTGTTCTGCGGGCGAGTTCAAGCACGAGAGCAATAACCACGGCGCCAGCGGCTAAATCGAGCTTGGTAGCGGCACCAACGCGGCCAACGAGAGCTTCTTGTTGACCGACTATGTACAAACACCCAAGTAGCACCGCTGCGATCAAGACAACAGTTTCAGCTAGGTTGCAACGACCCTTATCTCGCACCCCGACACCGAGAAACCCAAGGGTTGCCATTAACGCTAGGTGAATCGGGCGTTGAACGAGTGCCGTGAATGGCGAGATCCCGGAAGCGAAAAGATGAAACGCTGCAGCAGTAAGTGCAATACCGATAATTAGATGGCGGCGCATGGACGGCTACCTTACCGTGTTATCTTGCTTTACGAGGTGTCTAATAAATTCTCCCCACTTGTTGGGTGGTGTTTATCCTGGCAGACACACAGTCGCATCGCTTCTAAGAGAACTTTAAATGATTGACCGAAACATGCAGCGAACTAAGCTCATTCTCGCTGCCGTGGTAGTGCTGTTAGCTGGTTTAATCGGTTGCGGTGGCGGCCCATCGTTCACGCCGGAGGATGCCACAGCGCTCATCTTAGAGCAGTATCCAGACTCAGATTTACAGATACAGAACGTAAGCATCGATGAAAATGACCGGGGCATCGCGTCCGCACTCTTCAACGACGATATATGGACCTTTTATTTTCGTCTGCAAGAAAATGGTGTGGATAGTTGGGTTCTCGATGCTGTCGAAACCGATGGCAGGCATTACTACCTAAAGGATCTTGAAAGGATCTCGGTCACATTTGGCCTGATGGCCGAGGTTGCAAGTGCATTGGAGATCTACAAGGCAGCTAACGGCTCCTACCCTGAGGGCGAGAATGCCGCCGCCTTGTCGGTGATGGCCCCTGATTTCAATGATGCCGGGGGCGCGACATTCACTGATGCCTGGGACGGGATGCTTAGCTACGAGTCGGACGGGGAGAACTACACGATGATCTCGAATGGTGCCGACAAGATAGCCGGTACCGGTGACGACATTATTCTCCACGACGGCCAATTCATTAGTGTCGAGTCCAGCGGGAGTCAAGGCACGACACCCTGACCGTGAAAGTGGCCGTCGCAGCCTAAGTCACTATTCAATGGGTGGCACGCTAGCGCGTAGCGTCTTGAAGAATCCCGTCAGAAGTGCACTGCACGTGTCAGCCATGATGCCACTCTGTACCGACTTCAAGTGCGGCGCAATTTTTGGATCAAAAAGGTTCATAGCTGAGCCACAGGCACCGAGGCGATGATCCGAAGCTCCGTAAATGACGCGTTCCACTCGAGCTATCGCAATTGCCCCCATGCACATGACGCACGGTTCGAGGGTGACAACCAGAGTAGACCCCTCAAGGCGCCAGTCCCCGAAAGCTTCACCGGCGACCCTCAAGGCATTGATTTCGGCATGGGCGCTAGGATCGTCGCTAGCCTGAGTGGTGTTGTGCCCTGAACCAATGATACTGCCGTTGAGAACAACGACCGCGCCCACGGGAACTTCGCCTGCTGCGCCAGCAATCTCTGCTTCTTCCAAGGCAGCAGCCATCCAGAAATCTTCGTTAGTGCCCGTTGCGGAAGCGTGCATCTTGTAAATCGTCAGCAGAGAAACAAAAAACGCGCCCTGGAGGACTCGAACCCCCAGCCTCCTGGTCCGTAGCCAGACGCTCTATCCAATTGAGCTAAGGGCGCAGGCAGGCGCCGGACGGCACCTGAATGAAACATCAGAATATCACCGGTTTCCGCGCTGTACCAATCGTGATCACGGGGTAGGGTCTGGACTCGGGCAGCCATTGGGCGTTACGCTGATAATAGTTAACGTCCCCTTTCCAGTTCGTCACTGGTCCATCGCGTCGGAACCTCAATCGACGTGGCAGGGGCCCACGTTCTTTCTTGAGCGTGTAACCCTTCCGGATCAAAGCGAGGGCAGTTCAATGAGCACCCAGATGAAGTGTGGCGCACGATTTATCGCGGTGATACTAGCTGTTTGCGTGGGTGCCCAACCGGCGTTTGCCCAATCTTCTGCCCAGCTGACCGAACAAGGCCGTCTCGCGCTTGTTAACCGCCAGTTCGACATAGCGCTCTCGGACCTTAATAAGGCCATTGAGGCAGATGCTTTGAACCCTATTGCCCATTATTACCGGGGCCAGGTGTTGGGCAACCTCGGGCGTGAGCAAGAGGCGCTCGATGCTTTTTTGGAGGCTGCCGAACTTAATCCAGGGTGGGGTGAAGCTCACCGCATGGCGACAGTGGCTGCGCTTAACACTAGCAACCTGTCGGTTGCGTGGGAGCAGGCAGTAAAAGCGTACCAAGCAGGTGCCGATGTCAGTGATTCAATCAACCATCTGCTGGCGCTTGAAAAGGCGCCGGGTGATTTGGACGAACAGCTTGCAGCGGCACGCATTTTCGTCATGCCGGTGGACACAGAAAAACTTGAAGCGCGTCAGGACAACCCGTTTGGCGGAGGAAACGTTGTGGGCGCTGCCCTTGATCGAGGTGGCATTGCCAGCGCTGGTAGCAGCAATGAAATTGGCAACCCGTCGGGTAGCACTTCGACATCCCGCCAAACCAATGTCGGTGGGCAACAGGTCGCCCAAGCGCAGGCTCATTTCCACAGCCTTTTGATGCAACTTCGTCTCTCGCTGACCAACTCACGACATTTCGGTGTTGTCGCGGGCCAAGATATGGCGCAATACCTAATGTTGGTTGAAATTGCTGAAATGGGGGGGGCGAGCGGAAACGCGGTTAAGGGACACCTTAAGCTCGTCGATCCGCGCAGTGGCGAAGAGGCTTATCGGCGCGTGCTCGAACTCAAGAACATTTCCTCGCTTGCCGAGCTTAACTCCGAGATAGAACGTATCGTCAACTTGCTGGAGGAATGGCTGCTAGATCGCTCAGGTTGACGTCCCAAAACGAACCCGGTACATCGCTAGAAACTCAATTTGGAGGCTGTCATGTTCTCTTTTTCGTTGCGCCGTTCGCTGGCGCTCGTTCTTTGCTTTTCAATCATGGCCCTAGCATCTGTTGGTTTGGCGCAGGAACAGCAAGCCGAATGGATGGAGATTGTTCGTGCCGCCGAGCAGCTGGCGCAGCAGGGACAACCCGAGCAAGCGCTTGCCGAGCTACAGAAGGTTTTCAGCCAGACCGACCAGTTTGCTCCAGCGTACTTTGTTGCAGGCATGGTGCATGCAAGCACGGGAGACATGGCCAAGGCCTATGAGAACATGGTCCAGGCAACTGTGCACGACCCTTCCATGGGTATGGCGCACCGTATGGCGTCGCAGGGCGCCGGCGCCATGGGGAATTTCGACGCTTCATGGGAGCATGCGATAAAGGCACACCAGGCAGGAACTGACATGGCTGATGCATTTGCCGCCCTCTCCTCTATGGCAGAAGCCCCCGCCGGCTTGGAAGCAGCGATCGCTGCGCCACGTGTATGGGTAGGTCCATTCGATACCTCAAACTGGGAGGCGACGGAGGCAACAGCAGGGGGCAGCGCCAGCGGTAGGGCCTCGGACGGCGCCAGCGTCGCGCGCATCTTGGGGGAAGCCGCTCCTGATATTGCACGTTGGGGCAGGGCGGCCAAGAAAGCGTTCGCGAACTCGCCAGCGTTCGGTCTTGTTGCGCGGCCCGAGCAAGCGAAGTACATCCTGCAGCTCGAGGTTGACGACATGGCCGACAATACTCGTCGTAGAACGCGCGGCTATCTGAAACTGGTGGACGTCCAGAGCGGCGCGGAAGACTATCGTCGGCGTGTCACGTTCTCGGACATCGGGTCAGATGGCGATTTAATCCGTGACTTCGACCGCATCCTGAGCATCATGGAAGAGTGGGCTGCGGAACAAGTTCGCTAGATTCATGAGGTTGTCGAAGCCAGGGACGTCCTTGGGCAGGATCGGTTTGTTCGTGTTTGTTTTCGTGGCGCCCGTCCTCGCATTTCCGCTCGTTTCCCAGCAGCAAGTGCCGGAGCCTCACTTGCTGAGCATGGGGAAGGCGGAACAACTCCTCCGTGAAGGCAAGCCCACCGAGGCACTCGACGAGATTGAGCGAGTGATCGACGTGGACGAAAACTTTGCTGACGCTTGGTACTTCGGTGGCGTTGCCCTTGGGCAGCTGAAGCGGTTTGCTGAAGCCCGCGACTATTTTGTCCGAGCCAGCGAGCTGAATCCCGGTTGGGGAGAAGCTCATCGTTACGCGTCGATGGCGTCGGCCGATATCGGTGACCTGGAGGCTTCTTGGGAGCACGCTATCAAGGCTCACCAGGCAGGCCTTGACATGAGCGATGCGTTTGCTGGTCTCCGGAATATGTCGAGGGTGCCCGACGACCTCGACGACCAACTAGGCGCGGCGCGTGTCTTTGTTGGCGGCTTCGACACTTCTGTATTCGACCGCGACGGAAGCCGTGCGGGTGCCAAGGCGATTCTCGCCCAGGCGGCCGCTGATCTGTTTAGTTTTCAACAGGTAGCGCGAGAAACGCTGTCGGAGTCTGCCGCGTTCGGTCTGGTGCAACGTCAGGAATCAGCCCAGTACATCATGATGTTCGAGATCGAAACTCTTACCGATACTCTGAACGGATCGCGTCGGCGGTTAAGTGGGGTGTTGAGGTTGGTCGATGCGCGAAGCGGAGAGACAGTCAATCGGCGGCGTATCGATTTCGCCGATATCAATTCGCTCAGTTATTTGAACCGCGAATGGCGTCGAATTGTCGGGCTTCTGGAAGAGTGGGCTGCCGAGCGTGGCGGCTAGTAAGGGATCGGCAGGCTCTGGGAAGTCTTTAGCCTTTACTAACGGTACCAGGCCGTGTGCGGGGTTCCAGCTGGCTGGTTGGCTCGAAGGTGATCGGCAGCGATGCGGAGAAACTCGACGGTTCTGAGGTCTTCGCCGTCGCGTTCGGGGCTGTAACCGATCCAGCAGTGTGGCTTTCGTCGGCCGTACTCGAAGCTTGCTTCGGCCGGGGGGTTGTCGACGGTCGTCAGAAACTCCTCAAGCAAGTAGACGGCTTCTTCGAGGTAGTAGGTGTCCATCTCGCCCGTGGCGATGTGAATCTTGCCGCGTAGCAATTGGCCGACGCTCGACCAGTTCTTCCGCAAATAGTTATGCAGGTCGAAGTTCTCCAGCCAGTAGTTTGCCACCGCGGGATTGATCTCACCGGTCAGCGGATCCCAGATACGGGCCGGGTAGCCGTTGTCGCCCAGCGGTCCGTAGACTGCTTCCCAGATTGCCCACTGGCCGCCGGAGCGGCTATCAGGTCCGACGGCAAATTCGTAGAGGTTCTCCATGCGAACCGTCGAACGTACGTTGCCGTCGGGTCGCCGCGAGTTGGGCCGCTCCACCTTCAACCAGTCGTACTCGGTGAAGTACGCGTTGGTGTCCTCGTACACGTTGACGATCTGGTAGTAGTTGAAATCCACTGGATCAGGACACCATCCCCAGGTGCCGCCGTAGACATCGGGATAGAAGATCTGCATGGCGAGAGCCTCCCAGCCTCCTGTCGAGCCACCCGACAGGACGCGCGCCCAGGTTTCGGGGATCATCCGAAAGTTTTCCTCGAGGTAGGGGATCAGTTCGTTGTGGATTGCGTCCCCGTAGGGGCCGACGTTCACTGAGTTCACTGAGTACGAGGTGTCGTAGTAAGGATTGGCATCGCGAATGCTGACCCCGATCATGCGCGGCGCTTCTTCAGAGACCCAAAAATCGCGGACGCCAGCAGAGCGACCAACACCGTTTCCTGGATCATCACCAAGCTCCCGGTATCCGAACGGCGCACCCCGCCCCGGAAAGTGTCCCTGGGAATAGATGGCCGGGTAGTAGGTTTCGGTATTTGTTTCGTAGCCTTCCGGCAGCAAGACATTGGCTCCTATGTACATATCACGTCCCCAGAATTGGCTCAGTACACTGGAACGGATCTTTACGAACTTTACCCGTGCGGTATCACGTGGGTTGCCCTGTTGCAGGACCTCGCCCGCAAGTAACGGCTCAACCGGCGGGATGACCTCGTTGATGTCCAAATCGACAACGCGTGGCGAGCGCATGCTGAAGATTACCCGTGAGACAGCACTATGGGCATTGCCTGGCGCTCGGAAGACACTCTGCCCCGCGCCCGAGTTAAGGTGCATTCGCAGGACGTGGCCATCGGAACGCTCGAAGGTCGTATAGATGTTCAGAAAAGCTTGCACGAAATAAGAACCGTCGGGGATCTCAGAGATTTGCTCAAGCGGGTAGCCAAATACGGCGATGTCGTTGCTGTCTAGCATCACGGAATCGCCGCCGCTGAGGCCGCTGACGTCGACGCCCCAAAGAGGCACTCCGGTAAGGCTGGTTTGAAGGCGCGGCTCGCGTTCGTCGGTGCGGGAAACGATGACGTAAGCGCGGCCGGTGATCGGAGTCTCGAGGCCAAGGTCAGCGATAGCTTGCTCGGCTTCAGTCGACAAGGTGAGACGAAAGCGTAAGGACTGCTCGGTTTGCTCGACCTCGGCGCCCGCGACCCCTGGCAACGCGACATCCGTGGGCATCCATACAAGTCCTGACGCGGCAACGATCAAAGCCATCGACAACCCAGGCATTAGCTTTGAATAATCCGTCAAACTTCTTCCTCTACCCAGCAAACATCATTACCTACGGTGATCTCACCGTCGTCAATCACGTAGCCGAAAGCTCCACCACCCCAATTGGGCCTAAGGGCGTCTTCAAGACCGGGACACGCCTCCTCCATCAAGTTGCACGGCGCAGTTTCGTTGACGATTTTTACGCGCACGCCGCCGATGGAAATTACCTTGTCGCGGGAGTTTGCCAGTTTGATGCCACTGACCATCACATTAGCGCGTCGTGTCGAAGGATCGAGTGTCACGCCGAGAGAAGAGGTGACCAATTCCCAGATTTCCTTCTCCATAATTGTTACCTGGCGCCAACCACCCCAATCTGCATTGCCCACGATGCCCTTCTTGGCAGACAAGGTGACCTGTTGCGCGACATCCATCTTGCCGCCGCGGGCTCGTTTGACCCAAATTGCTTCGAGGCGACCAGGTGAAGAAACAGTGTTGGCAATCTTAGACGACACAGTGATGGCCTCTCGTTTGTCGCTCACGTTTCGGCTTCACTGCCACCGAGACACTCAGGCGATTCATTTCGCTCTTGGTCCGCCTGCCACTCGCTTGGGGTCAGTGTTTGCAACCCAAGAGCATGGATGTCATTCCTGACCTCATCGGCGAGGAGTGCGTAGACAGCTTGGTGGCGTTGCACGGCTGACTTGCCCTCGAATTGTTCGGAAACAATCAGCAGACGGAAGTGTGACTCGGCGCCGGCCGGAACGTTGTGCATGTAACTCTCATTGTTAACCTCCAAATGCACGGGATGTAAGCCATCGAACACTTTTGATTCGATCCTTCCAGATATCACGCCGCCAACGCGCATTTTTTCCGAATCCCGGTCGCTCATGTGGTCCTTTCTGCAAAGGTTGCAGGCTAATCATAGTCTGAGGCCCTGAGATCATGGAGTCGCTGAAGAGCAAAACCTGTGAAAAAAGCGCGGCGATTAGCTCCCGCTAGAAGCACATCGCCACGCAATTTTTTCATCGACAGGTGTTGATTACTGCTTGCTCGCTGTCCAGCTAATCGTCATTCCACCACCGCGACCACCGAAGGTCATCTCACCAGACATTGTGTCGCCGTCGACCACACCTTCCCAGGCTCGTCCACCGCGGCCACCACGACCACTGCCGCCACCACCGCGACCACTACCACCACCGCGACCACTACCACCACCGCCCATGCGCATGTTGAGCGTGATGTTGTTGCCATCGATGGTGCCCGTCAACTCAGAGGAATTGTCCTGGCCTTCGCGTAACGATGTGCCGGTGAGCGTCGAGCCGTCCTGCTCGATGTTGAGCGTAATTGTGCTATCACCCCGTGGCGTACTGATGGTTAGCAGCCACTTGCCAGCCACATTTGCGTTTTGTACCGCAAGGCCCGCGGTAGGCATGGCCAGCAGAATCGCTAGACTTGCTATCAATGAGAACTTCACTAGGCGTTTTTGCATGTCCTCCTCCTTTAGTTAAGTACGCTAATTGCTCCGCTTATTGTGAGCATAACTTTTAGTTACTGGGGAATTGTGCTCCCGCGCAGCGTTTAGTGTCAGTAACTGTGGAGTAAAGATTTGTAAAAAATATAATGGTGGCTCAGCCTCTCAGCGTTCCCAAGTCAATGTTCAAGTGCCAGTTGAGTGTGCGCCAGTTCGGTCGCAAGGGAACCGAGGAGTTGGTTATGCTTGAAGTTTATGGCAACCCCTCGCGCCCCGTCTAGAATGAAGACTCAGACGTAATTGAAGCACCAGGAGACCAACCACAATGAAAATTCGCGCCGCCGTTCTGGAAGAATTTGGCCAGCCACTCCAGGTTCAGGAACTCGACCTCGAAGGCCCCAAATTCGGTGAAGTCCTGGTCAAAATTGAGGCGTGCGGAGTCTGTCATACGGACCTATACACAGCCAGTGGCTCTGATCCGAGCGGCTATGTTCCGACTGTATTAGGGCATGAGGGTGCTGGTGTCGTGGAGGCAGTGGCCGATGGGGTGACACTGGTAAAGCCTGGGGATCATGTCATCACACTTTTTTCGCCAGAGTGCGGCGAATGCCACCACTGTGCCAGCGGCAAAACCAACATTTGTACGGCAATCCGTGAAACTCAGGGCCAGGGGGTGATGCCTGATGGTACGTCGCGGTTATCACGTGACGGCGAGCCAATTCGCCACTTTATGGGCACAAGTACGTTTGCTGAATACACGGTGATGCCGGAAATCGCACTCGCCAAGATCAACAAGAATGCCAAGCTTGACGTTGTTTGCACGTTGGCATGTGGCGCGGCCACTGGCCTGGGCGCTGCGATGTATAGAGCACAAGTTGCACCGGGATCTACATGCGCCGTTTTTGGTGCTGGCCTTGTTGGTCTTGGCGCGGTGGCTGGCTGCAAGATCCAAGGAGCGGAGCGTATTATCGTCGTTGACTTATCCGCTGATCGGCTTGAGGTTGCGAAGCGTTACGGAGCAACCGAATTAATCGTGGCCGGGGGTGACACCGACCCAGTCCAGCAAATCCTTGAGGTGACTGACGGGCTTGGTGCCGATTACACATTTGAAGCGACTGGACTGGTCAGCGTCATGGCCCAGGCAGTAGAAGCAGCGCGTATGGGCTGGGGTGTTTGTACCGTGCTTGGTGTTGCTGGCAAGGGGGAGACACTCGACATCATTCCACGCTTCTTGATCACAGGACGCACGGTGATTGGTGGCAGCTTCGGCGGTACTCGAGGGCGCACAAACGTGCCGGAACTGGTGGACATGTACCTCGAAGGCAATCTTGACCTTGACGGGTTTATTTCGCATCACATCTCGCTCGATGAAATCAACAAGGGCTTCGAGTTGATGGAGGAGCAGGATGGCATCAGGTCTGTAATTACATTTTAGACAAGGGCAAAGCAATGATCGTTGAGAGAGCACTGAATGAACAGTATTTGTCGAACAGCTTTGTTGTTGGTGACAACCCAGGCGGCAAATGCGTAATCATCGACGCCGGGGGCCCGACCGGCCCCCTAACCGACTTTATCTCCGAAAATGACTTAACGGTCACGCATCTTTTGTGTACGCACCATCATGTCGACCATGTCAGCTTCAATCATTTCTTCGTTGAAAAGTATGGCTGTCCTGTCCTAGTATCGGCGGCCGAAGCGGACCTGTTTCACGGTCCTTACGATGCGGCCCTCTCTGATGAAGACCAGATCACTAGCGGCAGGTTGTCGATCAAGGCGATGCACACGCCCGGTCACACGAAGGGCATGCTGGCGTTTGTAGTCGACAATGAAGCTGTATTTACCGGAGACACGCTGTTCAAGGGCACGATCGGTGGGACGTTAGCGCCAGGACATGCGACGTTTGCTGACATTCGACACTCGATCATGGAGGTGCTCATGAAACTGCCTCCTGAGATGACTGTTTACCCGGGACATACTGACTTCACGACAATCGGTGAAGAATGGTCCAACAACCCGTTTATACGGATTTGGCGCGGCCTCGACAAGCCTGAAATCAAGCCTTGTACTGCCATGGGCCAGCTCGCCGATCTTGTGTTGCGGGCACGCGACTACGACGGTGGTACCAAATGCTGGGTACGCTTCGATGGCAGCGTCGATGAAGTCGCACCTGGCAGCCAGGTGGTTGACCATACGTAGGGTCACATTCACGTTTCTGTTTGCGGCAACTTCAATTCCCAAACTGGTTAACGCTGTGGCCGCAGGCCGCGGATTATTACCGCCTCGGACCGAAACGCTGGTTGGCAATGTCGACGAGTCGCCGCAACTCGAGTATGGGATTTTCACTGTCATCGACCTGTAGGCGCAGCACAACATCGTTATTGAGCCAGACGCCGCCGTCCTCTTGAACGATTAGCATGGCGGCCGACTGCATGCCACGGCTATCGCCACCCGCTGCTTGGCCTGCCTCAAGCGCGGCCATTAACCGCAACGACAAGTGACCTTCAGTATTTTCGAAGGCGGTTACCATGTCCTGTACAACCCTCGGGCCGGCGAGTATGTTGCCCTGCGCGCTGCAGTATTCTCCTATTACATGCCCGGCCCAATCGGATGCCTCGGGGCCAGTGAAAGTCGCGACTTTACCTTCTGCATTCATCACCGAGAACTGGCGTCCAGCCTTGGGCCAGGTACGGTTTCGATACCCGGGATCCGGGTCATTGTTCCAAATCGTCTCAGCGATTTCCGCCGGCGCTATGCCTTCGCCTAGCAACTCAAGCGCCTGTGGTCCATAACTGACGTCAACGACTGCTTGGGTAGCGACCATTCCAACGTCGGCCTTCCCCCAGAGAACACCATTACCGACCGAGAATACTCTTGACTGGACTGCACCTCCAACCATACCGGTATCTGGGTCGTACCCAAGGATTGAAAACGTTGCCACGGGCGGAGGAAACTCTTCCGTTGATTGTTGAGAAGCTACGCTGGCAGTGTTGGTCAGCGCGAGAGCTAAGACAACTGCAACAACCGAAATCTTGTTGTTCATCGATTCGCTCCCGGGTGCTGGCTTGGAATTATGCGTCGCAGGGCCTGTTTGGAGGCTAAGTGGTTATCAACGGCTAGAATTGGCGTCGGCGGCTTCAAGCAACTCTACGATTTCACGGATTGTGTGGGCTCCTGTGTCCCAGTCGTACCAACTCTGCTTCCGCTGAGCCTTAGTGCGATCGCTAATGTTCGGGTTACTTATCCACCAATCTTGCAGTGGGAGGGGCCGCTCGACCCACACGCCGACCACCCCAAAATTCTCATCGAGGATAACCACCGTGGGGGTCGCTCCTCGGTCATCGGGTGTTCGATAAGTGTCCAAAATGACCCTACCGATGCGTGGGTTTACGATCTGCAATTCAAGCTGGTCAATGTGGTTCACCAAGCCTGCAATATAGGGAATTGTGTTAACTGAATCGCTGCAAGCGTCAACCGCAACGACTAACAAACGATAGTTTCCGGCAAGAGATCGGGCGCGTGAAACCCAATCCTCCGAGGGTTGGCTCTTGAGCCAGTTTGTTTGCCACAGTTCTTTACGCGCGTCAGCTTTGGCAAGGAATACATCAAAATCGATACCGTCGCCATACAATTGTTCGAGAGCCTCTTGATCTGGCGGCGAAGAGGATTGCTGCTTAGCAATTACAGCGCTTCCCGAAAGAAAGGCCAGTACGGTAACAACTACGCAAAATATTCGTAAGTTTGCCATTTTCCTAGTATCCGCTGCACACTGCAGCTGCGCCAGTAGAAGTCGTTGCCCACATTCAATCAGGAATGCTCATAGGGATTCAAAGCTTGTAGCGAAGCGCCTTCAAGTTCAGGCCGAGGACCAGACCTGTTTGCAATCGCACTAACGATTGTGCCTGGCGAGCGTCTTCACTGTAGTCGACAAGTTTGTCGCGCATTTTCATTGATACAATCGGTGCGTGATCATCGCTTTTGGCTGATTCAGCGGCAGCTAAGATTTCATCGAGCGACCCAAAATCCTCGATTAATTTGGCGGCTGTTTTGGGGCCAATGCCAGGGACACCGCGAACACTATTGGTGTTGTCGCCGGTTAGGGCAAGGAAGTCGACGAACTTTTCAGGCTTCACACCGAAGCGCTGTTCAACGTAGGTGTGATCTAGGTAAGACTGCTTGAAATGATCACGAACTAAGATTTTGTCGGACAGCAACTGCAGGAAAACCTTGTCAGTTGACAGGATCACCGCTTGACTCCTGGCTTCGGCAATCTTCACCGCCAGCGTTCCGATGACGTCATCCGCTTCGACCTTGGGCATTTCGAATGATGTGACGCTGAGTTCGGCGAACGCATCTCGGTAAGCTGGAAGTGCGTCCCGAAGGGCCGCGGGCATTGGTTTGTGGTTGCTCTTGTAGTCTCGGTAGAGAAGGTGTCGCCAGTTCGGCTCCCGCCCTTCAAAGATGACCACCGCATGGGTTGGTTTGCATTCTCGCAGGGCTCGTTGGAGCGATTGTTTTGACGAGATCATAGCGCCGGCTGCTTTCTCTGGGCTGTCGTCACCAGGTTGGGCAGCGTAGACACGTCGAACTAAATTGAGTGCATCGACCAGCAGAAACCGGATCCCCATCGGACACCCTCAGGCTTTACGCCGGCAGACCAACACTTTGATTAAGCTTCATCGTTCGTGTAGCTCGAGGTTGCGGATACGCGTGATTCACGCCGCAAGGGTACTCACCATGAAAGTCGTCGCAACCCCTGGCAACAGTCCGTACCGATGTTGCTCACTGGGCTGTAGAATGACGCCGGCTTCGGAGATCGTTCCACCGGAGGAAGAAGATGAGCCTGCTGGTCGTGGTCGTAGTCCTCTATCCGCTGATCTTGCTGAGCATCAGCGTTTATCGTGCGCGTTCGGTCACCAGTCACGATGATTTTATGGTGGCGGGTCGCTCGGTTCCCGTCTATATGCTTGTTGGCACGCTGGTGTGCACGTGGATCGGCTCGGGTTCGCTATTCGGTGCCTCGGGGCTTGCATACACCGTCGGTATCTCTGAGCTATGGTTTTCCTCTGGTGCCTGGATTGGACTGATCGTCGCCTATTTTCTAGCTGGTCGGGTACGCCGTATCGCAGACTACACCGTTCCCGATCTCCTTGAACGACGCTACAATCCCACCGCTCGCATCCTTGGCACAGTCACCATAATCCTTGCTTACGTGGCGATTGCCTCTTACCAGTTTCGTGGTGGCGGGTGGATACTCGCGATTGTTACCGACGGTGCGATCACGCCGGTGCAGGGCATGCTGATCACTGCCTTGGCTATTGTTCTGTTCACTGCCATGGCAGGCATGGTGTCAATCGTCTCAGTGGACATCTTTAACGGCATCGCCATTCTAGTCGGGGTGGTCTTGGCACTGCCGTACATGGTTTGGAAGCTTGGTGGTGTCAGCGGCGTTATCGACAAACTCCCAGTAGAACACACCACGATTCTTGGTGGGCACAATTGGCTCTGGGTTGTCGGCATTGCTATGCCAACGTTCCTTCTGTTGCTTGGCGAGAGTGGCATGTACCAGAAGTTCTTTTCGGCCAAAGACGAGAATGCTGCGCGACGGGCGGTTGCGGGGATGGTGATAGGCGTCGTTATCATCGAGACGGCACTCGCCTTGCTGGCGATAACTGGCCGGGCTGCGAACCCAGAACTTCTTGGCACCAGCGAAATTATTGGTCGCGCTGCTTCCGAGACCGTTATCCTCGATATTGCTCGCAACCACCTACCTTTGTTTCTCGGTGCCATCATGCTGGCTGCTGGCATCGCCATTGTCCTCTCGACTGGCAACACATTCCTACTGGTGCCCTCAACTAATGCGAGCCGCGACATTTATCAGCGTTTCATCAACCCTGCCGCCAGCGAAAAACAACTCCTGAGGATGCAGCGGGGCTGTATCGTTGCATTCGGCATCATCGGCTTGTTGCTTCAGACGCAGTTCTCGCAGGTGCTGGAGTTGGCTCTCTATTCCTATTCTCTCGTGGGTGCCAGTCTAACGCCTGCCTTGCTAGCTGCGTTCTTGTGGAAACGCGTCACGCCGCAAGGAGGCACGGCGTGCATTGCCGGCGGGATGGTTACTGTCGTTGGCCTGGTCATCATGAGCCGAGTCGGGATTCCGTTCGCCATGGAGATCGGCGGCACGGTGTTCGATTTCACGAGCAGTGACTACATTGTTATTCCCGCGGTTATTGTGACCGTGGGGCTGTTGATCGGGGTCAGCTTGATGACGCCGGTTTCACCAAAGGAGAAATGGCAAGCGTTTTTTGAATAGTCGGCCGAAGAGGCCACCATCTATGCGACGGCTATCGTTCCATCTCAAATATCAGAACGCGCCTCTGGGGTGGAGTCCAATGCGATGGAGGACTAGGCTTTCTGTTGCGCGTAGAACCATCATATTGTTCATTTGACCGTCATCATTGTGAACTGTTGCAAGGAGACCGACATGAATCCCAGGATTCAGCACTTTCGACCAACCCCAATCTTCGCGTGCATGTTCGTTGCGCTTTGGTTGGTGGGGTGTGCAAACCAAGAGACAGGAACGGGAATCGATAACAGTACTGCGGTCCCCGATGAGCCTGCCGCCAGTGAAACCGCTGGCTCGCCCGAGGTGTTTTTCACCAACATGGAAGAGGGGGGCGCATATTCGGCAGAGCACGAGGTGATATTCGCAGCTGAGAACTTCAGCATAGTACCGATCGAAGACCCCTTAGTCGTGCGCGAAGGTGAGGGTCACTATCATTTAGCGATCGACGTTGATTGCGTTGTGGCTGGGGAGATCATCCCGCCAGGCACACCTTCCTACGTTCACTTCGGTACCGGCAACGACCGCATCACATTGCAGTTCGAGCCAGGAGAACATCGCGTCTGTTTGCAAGCAGCCGACGGCGAGCACCGAGTTATCGAAGGGCCAGAGCATTCGCTGCTCACCAAAGAGATTCATTTCACGGTAACTGAGCAGTAGCATCGCCTTTGGTTTTGATGGTGGAAGTGGCGTGGATGATGCTGAAGACCGCAATGACGAGCAGCGCGGTGCGTTAATAAGAAACAGATAGATAAAACACGCATCAATTCTTCCCTGTGCGTAATTAGGGGACCTGTATGGCCGAAAACTTTACGTTCGACAAGGAAATGCTTGCGCGTTTCGCCGCGCGTGCGCCCGAATACGACCGCGAGAATCGCTTCTGTCAAGAAGATTTTGACGAGTTGAAAGACGCCGGGTATTTGCTGATGGGCGTACCAAAAAAACTTGGGGGTTACGGTATGAATCTGGCCCAGGTCGCCGAGCAGACCCGTAAGCTTGCTTACTACGCACCCGCGACGGCTTTGTGCATCAACATGCACAACTACTGGGTTGGTTTAGCTGCTGACCTTAGTCGTTCGGGAGATAAGTCGATTGATTGGCTTCTTGAAGATGCTGCAAACGGGGAAGTGTTCGCTGCTGGACACGCAGAGTCGGGCAACGACCTCCCAGTGCTGTTGTCGACTACCCAGGCTAAGCGCGTCGACAATGGTTATCAGTTCACAGGCCGGAAGTCCTTCGGTAGCCTCACACCAGTCTGGACCCGTCTTGGCTTGCACGGCGTGGACACGTCCGACCCGGACAGCCCGAGGATTGTGCACGCTTTCATGAAGCGTGACGACGATGGCTACGAGATCAAAGAAACCTGGGACGTGATGGGAATGCGGGCAACCGGCAGTGATGACACTGTCCTCAACGGCGTCTTTGTTCCTGACAGTCGGATTGCCCGTATCGTGCCGGCTGGCGCGGCCGGGCTCGATCAATTCGTCCTCGGTATTTTTGCTTGGGCACTGATTAACTTCGGTAATATTTACTACTCGTTAGCTAAGAGAGCCCTGGACATCACGATCGAATCGGTGCAGAAAAAACCATCAGTCGGACTCCTCAATGGCATGTCTCACCATCCAGACGTCCAGCATGGCGTCGCCGAAATGACCATGATGCTTGAGGGCATTGAGCCGCAGCTTAACGAAGTGGCCAGAGATTGGTCAGAGGATGTTGACCATGGTCCCGGTTGGGGATTAAAGATCATCGCTGCCAAATACAATGCTGTTGAGACCGGCTGGAAGGTTGTTGATCGCGCCATGGACATCTCGGGTGGTTTCGGGATGTTTAAAAAAAGCGAACTGGAACGCCTCTTCCGTGACGCCCGTGCTGGCCGCTTCCATCCGGCAAACTCAGCCTTGTCGCATGAGTTCATCGGCAAAGGGATGCTAGGTATCAATCCGGATGATCAGCCCCGCTGGGGCTAATCGCTGTCACGTCTCGGCAAGCCAGGTTTGATGAACGGCGCTGGTGTTTGTCAGAGTGCTGGTTGATATCGTCGGCTCTGTCTTTAGCTGGTCTAAACGGAGAAACGAATTAGTAGGATATCCCCGTCCTGAACGACATAGTCTTTTCCCTCAAGGCGGATCAATCCGGTTTCCTTGAGCGCCTTCTCGGAACCGTGCTCCACGATCTCGGTGTAGGTGAAGCGCTCCGCTCGGATGAAACCGCGAGCGAGGTCAGAATGGATGGCGCCAGCTGCGCCGACCGCATTGCCTCCATCCTTTATGTTCCAGGCGTGAACCTCCTTTGGCCCGACGGTAAAAAAACTAATGTAGCCGACGATTTCATGGGCAAGTTTGGTTAGGCGAGCCCGAGCAGAGGCTTCGATGCCCATGTCCTCTCGAAAGGCAAGCGCTTCCGTCTCCCCGAGTTGCACGAGCTCCATTTCGAAGGACCCAGCAAACTCGATTGCAGGGTGCTTGGCTCCGATTGAGGTTATGGCATCCTGGTTCTTTCCAAAGCTCGCCTCATCGGAGTTTACGACCACTAAAATGGGCTTCTGGGTCAGAAATTGGAAGCCTTTTATCGCGCCCTTCTCATCATTAGTTAAGCTGAGATCACGGATGGGGCGGCCAGCATCTAGTTGCTCGTGTACGCGGCGTAGTGCTTTGCCCTCGAGTTTGATTTCATGCGTGGCGATGCCCTTCTTCTCAGATTGTGCGATGCGTTCGATACGTCGTTCGGTGACGATTAAATCGGCGAGCAGTAGTTCATCATCGAGTTTCTCAACATCGCCCACGGGGTCGGGCGGGCCTTCAATTGGATCTGTGAAGTTGCGTACCACATAGGCGAGGGCATCGAGGTTCTTAACCAGCCCCATTATCGCGGGCGAAAAGATTTCGGCATTGTCGCCGTTGCCACGAACCACGCCGACGAAGTCGATGAAAGTCACCGTGGCACGGACGGTCTTCTTGGGTTGATAAATTTCCGCTAAACAGTCGACGCGCTCGTCATCAATTTCGACTATGGCGACGTTGGGCTCCGCTTTTGGGTTGGCGTACGCGGTCACATCAACATCGGCCCGGGTGATGGCATTGAAGACTGTCGACTTGCCTGAATTGGGCAGACCAATGAAGCCGAGTTCCATGGTGTTTATCTCTCAAGAGGATGTGCTGGAAAAGCCCCAGAAATCAAATAACGAGAATCTACCCTCCAGCGATTACCAATCTAGCTCAACCTGATTCGGCGGCCTGAAGAGCGGTCTCCAAATCTTCTAGCAGGTCGTTGGTTTCCTCCAGGCCGACCGAGAACCTAATTAACCCGTCGGTGATTCCTGTTTCGATACGTTCCTGAGGTGACAAACCTGCGTGAACAGCCGCGGCCGGCCGCACGATGAGTGACGTGCATCCTCCAAGACTCACGGCAACTGCTGGCAACGTAAGAGCCCCTAGGAACTGGTCGGCGATTTCGGTCCCACCTCTCAGTTCGAAAGACAGCACCCCGCCGAATCCATCCAGAAGTTGTTGAGCGCGATCGTGGTGTGGATGGTCTGGAAGGCCGGGATAGTTCACTTTTTCGACCATTGGATGTGCTGACAAGAACTCTGCGACGCGCATGGCACTCGCATTATGGTGTGGGACCCGCAGGCCGATGGTTTTAAGACCCCGCTCCAGCAGAAAGCAAACGTGTGGGTCAAGGCTCCCACCGAGAAGGTCAAGCGTTACTTTAATCTCTTCGATTCTCTTCCGGCTGCCTACGACGCAGCCGGCGCAGATATCGCTGTGCCCTCCCATGTACTTGGTAGCGCTCTCTATCGCGAGGTCAAAGCCGGCTGCGATTGGCTGAAAGTTCACAGGGCTAGCGAAAGTGTTGTCGATGATAGAAACGAGGCCATGCTCCTGGGAGAATTCAACAACTGCCTCAAGATCTGCTAATTGCACGAGCGGGTTGGTAAGCGTCTCAAAATAAATCGCACGCGTCGATTCTTGCCGCGCTGCTCCCCACGATGAAGGGTCTTGTGCGTCGACGGCGGTGTGGGTTATTCCGAACCGCTTCAGCCAACTTAAAATACCGCTAGTTCCTCCGTACAAGCAGTCCTGTACTATGAGGTGATCACCGGTGGACAGCAGGGTGAGTATTGTCGCGGAGATGGCCGCCATTCCGCTCCCGGTAGCAAGGCTAGCCTCGGCGTTGTGGAGTGCCGCAATGCGTTCACCTAAAACTACGTGGTTTGGTGTTGTACTGAGCCGAATGTAGCCGACGTCGTGATAATCCTCACCGTGGTATTCAAACGTACTCGACTGGAAAATCGGTGTTGTTATGGCACCACCGATCCGGGGCCATAGCCGACCCGCGTGTAGGCTTTTGGTTTTCAGGTCATCCATGGGCTGAAGCTCCTCGTGGAAGCAAGTAAATCGATCGGGCTCCCCGAAGCCGATCGCGGTGTAACGGTCTGAGTAAAGAAGCTTACTTCAATGCGGCGTGTTTCACTGACGACCCGCAAGTGTTGGAGAGCCTGCTTTGGCTCAGTCAACGTCCACTGTGTTTTGTCGCCAAGGGGTCATCACGAATCGTGACACTTCCTTCATAACTTTGGCCATCGACAGTCAGGGTGATGCGATAGGTGTTCGGCTCAGCGGTGGTTGGGCCAATCTGAGGACCGAACAGCATCTCCCCGGCTGCGTAGCCGTTGAAGTTGGCGGCGAGCTCGTTGCGGATGGCGTTGAGGCTGCCGTCATCATCAGCGTTGGCTATTTCGCCCGCCCGCCTCGTTAGTTGCTGCTGCTTGCTATCTTCAATGACCTGGCCCTGCAAGAAAATGATGGCATCGGTCAGCCGTTGGCGCATGGACGCCCGCTCGGCATCAGTCGACGGGAACTGGAAGTTCCAAAAAACGCGGTTGATACCCGCCTGCGGAAGCTGGCCAATACCTGCGCGGTTGCTCCGACCCCGGCCACTGCCACGACGACCACCTTGGCCACCGATGCGAAGGTCGACGACCCGGTCACCGACAAACTCAGAAACTTGCAACTGCACGTTTTCTTGTGGCGCATCATTTAACCAGAAGTTAATTGACGAGCCTGGGGGCGGGTTTTCACCGCGGAAGAAGAAATCCGGTTGCTTACGACCAAGATTGATAGTTACCCACTTAGTGCCGACTTCGTTTTTGAACAGGTAGGCGTCGGCGCTGGTGACCTCGGAGGTCATTTGCCTCAGTGGCGTAATGTCGTCGAGGATCCAAATACTGCGACCGTGAGTTCCGGCTACCAGGTCAGCGTCACGCGGGTGGATGAGCATGTCACGTACTGCGACGTTTGGCATGCCCGTAGAGAGCTTGAACCAGTCGGCGCCTCCATTGACCGACGCAAACGCACCATACTCAGTCCCAACAAACAGAAGCTTGGGGTTTACTGGGTCTTCCAGTACAACGTACGAGCCGATACCGGCGGGGAGGTTGGATGTAATATCGGTAAAGCTAGCCCCAAAGTCGGTAGTCTTGTAGATATGCGGGTCCATGTCGTCGAAACGGTGATTGTCCAGCACAACGTAAGCTGTGCTCGCCGCATGATGTGATGGCTCAATACGGTTCACCCAGACCTCGTTGTTGACTCCCGGAAGGTTTCCACCCACGTTGGTCCAGGTAGCGCCTGCGTTACGGGTTATCTGCACATTGCCGTCGTCAGTGCCAACCCATACTAATGCTGGGTCAATCGGAGACTCGCGGACCGTGAAGATCGTGAAATGATTCTCGCCGCCAGTGACCTCCACAGTGAGACCGCCTTGCCCCGAAGGATTGCGCAGATCAGGGTCGTTGGTGGTCAAGTCGGGGCTTATGATCCGCCAAGTGTCACCTCGGTCGACGGACTTGAAAAGATAGTTGCCCCCGAAATAGAGAACCCGCGGGTTGCTTGGCGACATCGTCAGCGGGCTGTTCCAGTTGAAGCGAAAATGCGGTGGCATTAGCGGGCGCAGCGGCGGCTGGCCATAACGGAACCAATGCTCGCCCGGGTTGATCGTGTATACGATCGGCTCTTCAGTGTACCCAGCATCACTGTAGTCGGAGAAATTGATAACAGTTTCAGGAGTCGGTGTGATATACGTCGGCTCGCGGGTCTCAAAGTTCAGCCGCATCGCGAAGCCGACATGGTTGACCATGTAAACAACG
>Ga0209034_10000359_pt1 | contig 22816 bp, 20 predicted proteins | sample MarorgKNORR_S2LV_2_FD_188219 | JGI IMG/M metagenome (GOLD analysis project Ga0209034, IMG submission 188219) | Marine microbial communities from the Southern Atlantic Ocean, analyzing organic carbon cycling - 250m_A/KNORR_S2/LV (SPAdes) (version 2) | ecosystem: Environmental > Aquatic > Marine... | reverse complement strand
ATGAGATCGACCTGACCGCCCTATCAGGTAACGACCTGCGCGATGTACGGCCGAGACTCCAGATGATTTTCCAGGACCCGATCTCGTCGCTGAACCCACGGCGGCGGGTAAAAGACATCGTCAGTGAGGGTCTCGAAATCTGGTCCGACGGCGACATCGGGACCGAAGGAAGGGAACGAGTCGCAGAAGTCCTCCACGCCGTAGGCATCGACCTGGCAGCGGCGGCCTCCCACCGGCCACACCAGTTCTCTGGCGGACAGTGCCAGCGGATCTCCATCGCCCGGGCGCTCACCGTGAATCCGGAGATCCTGATTTGTGACGAGCCGGTCTCAGCTCTCGACGTTTCAGTCCAGGCAAAGATCCTGAACCTCCTGGAGGACATGAAGGCCCGCTACGACCTGAGCCTCGTGTTCATCAGCCACGACCTGTCGGTGGTTCGCAATGTGAGCGACCGAGTCGTCGTGATGTACCTGGGAAAGCTCTGCGAGGTGGGCGACGCTGACCGCCTCTACGAGGCCCCGACCCACCCGTATACCAGAGCGCTGCTTGCCTCGGCACCCGAGCCGGCCCAATCAGTCGGCGTTGCCGACGCAGTCTTAGGCGACGAAATTCCTTCTCCCACCGACCCGCCGTCCGGCTGTCGATTCCGGACCAGATGTCCGGCGGCCTTCGACAGGTGCGCCGTCGAAGAACCGCAGATGCGACAACTAGGCGAGGACCACTTCGTGGCCTGCCACCTGCCGTCAACCTGATCGCGACGCTGCAAGCGCCTGATCAGCGGACCACACCCTCCCAGGCAGAACGCTCGTCAGCCCGAGGGTCATGAAGTAGACGGCACTGTTCGTCGAGTTCCATGACTACCCGGTCGTCCGGTGAGTAGCGGGGCCAGGCGCCAAGCGTCGACGTGGACGGGTCACCGTCGCGGATGAAAGCGATCCAAGCGTCGTGCATGATTTCGGCCAGTTCAGTCGGTACATCACCGGGCCCCAGGAACACGTCCACTCCCGCCTGGTCAATGGTGTTGAAGGTGAAGGGGATCTCCAAGGCGTGGGCGGCCCCGAACAGGCCGTCAAAGGCTCGAGAATCCCAGGAGAACCGGTACATCCAAGTATCGGCACCGTGGGCACTCCGGTATTCGGCGTGACGGATAGCCGGGATGCCGAACACCAGGTCCGACGCAATGGCACAAGCCACCCATCCGGGCGTGGCATCGCCTAGCCGTCGCCGGTACACGTCAACCAGGGCGTCTGGGTCGTCGGTGATCCTGGCCACCATCTCGGCCGCTTGGTCGGAGTCCATGGCCGACACTCCCCACAGGGCCATCTCGTCCTCGTTGGTGCCGGTTAGCAGGGCCACGTCGGACCCTGCCCCGCTTGCGATCAGGTCCCGGGGGTCGTCGGGAAGGGCCTCGTGGCCCCACACCGGATAGAAGGGCTCCTGGCTTCGGCCCGTCTGCTGGCCACTCTCCTCGGCAACCTTCTCGGCAGCTTCAAGTATCCGTTTCACGTCCATGGACATCAGGTCGTCAGCCGACGGACCACCCAGCTGGTTCAGGAAACTTCCGGCAATCTCGCGGCCGTCATCAGGGTCAAAGGTGTGGTGGGCGGCCCCACTCTGGGCAATAGCCCGGTGGAACAGACCGTCAGTGGTCGACATGGCCAGCATGTTGGTGACGCTGAACGCCCCAGCTGACTCCCCTCCGATGGTGACCCGACCGGGGTCGCCGCCGAACGCTTCGATGTTCTCGTGGACCCACTGCAGGGCCGCCACCTGGTCCAGCGTGCCATTGATGCCACAGGTAGCGAAGTCGTCGCCCAGGTGGCCGGCCAGGTCGCAGAACCCGAGGGCTCCCAACCGGTAGTTGATGGTCACCACGACGATGTCGCCCCGGGTAGCAAACGAGGTGCCGTCGTACCAGGGGGTAGCCCCCTGGCCGTGCTTGTAGGCACCGCCGTGGATCCACACGTAGACGGGACGTCGGGCATCGTCACAGGCCGGGGTGACGACGTTCAGGTACAGGCAGTCTTCGTCCCACGGAATCTCGAACCGGTTCGTGAGGCCCTCGCCCGGCAGTTGGGCTGATGCCGGACCGAATCGTCGGGAATCTCGGATGCCGTCCCACGGTTTCGGAGATTCGGGGGCCCTGAAGCGTCGTGATCCGACCGGTGGGGCGGCGTACGGAATTCCAGCGAACAACTGGACGCCTCGACGGTGACGGCCCTGAAGTTCTCCCTGATCGACCAGGGTGATCGGGTAGTCGTCCGGACTTGCATCGGTGGTCATGCGGCGACCTTCAAGGAGGATGAAGACATGTCTGGACGGTACCGGTCAGACATGCCTGGATCCGCTTCCGGGGGCGGGCGTGGCTTCTCCTCGCATCAGTGTTTCCCACAGTTCGGCGTAAAGGCCGCCAGCGTCTCGGAGTTCCGGATGACGTCCGCGTTCGACGATCCGGCCGTCGTCGACCACCACGATTTCGTCCGCGTCGATGATGGTGGAAAGTCGGTGGGCGATGACGATGGCGGCCCGTCCGGCAAGTGCGGCAGCTAGGGCTTGTTGCACGACGGCTTCATTTTCAGCGTCGAGATGACTGGTGGCCTCGTCGAGTATGACTACTGACGGGTCCTTCAGCAGCAGGCGGGCGATAGCCAGGCGTTGCTTCTCTCCACCCGACATGCGGTGGCCACGCTCGCCAACCACCGTGTCATATCCATCGGGCAGGCGTTGCACCACATCGAGGATGCGAGATGCCCGACAGGCCTCATCCAGCTCAGTGTCGGTGGCGTCGGGTCGGGCGTACCGGAGGTTGGCGCCCACCGTGTCGTGAAACAGGTGGGGGTCCTGGGTGACCACGCCGATTCGGGCCCGCAGGTCGTCTTGACGCACTGACCGTATGTCGTGTCCATCGAGGGTGATTGACCCCTCGGTTACGTCATAGAGCCGAGGAACGAGGGAGGCCAGGGTGGACTTTCCAGATCCCGACGGTCCGACGATGGCCAGCATCTGCCCGGGCCGGACTTCGAGGTCGACTTCGTGGAGCACGGTGTGGCCGGGCTTGCCAGGCGCAGCGTCGGTCTCTAGCGAAGCGACCGAGGTTTCGTCGACCGTTGGGTACCGGAATGAAACCTTGCTGAAGACCATGTGGCCGTCGGCGGTAGGGAGGGCCCGGGCATCAGGTGCATCGGCGACAGGGTTAGGGGCGTCAAGCACCTCGAATACCCGTTCAAAGGAAACGAAGGCCGACATGACATCTACGCGGGCGTTGGTTAGCTGGGCTAGTGGCCCGTAGAGCAGGGCAACGAGCACTCCCATGGAAGCCAGCGTGCCGATGGTGATGGTCTCGTTTATAGCTAGCGAACCGCCGACCCAGTAGACGACGGCAGTGCCAACGGCCCCCAGAAGGGTCAGCGCGATGACGAAGGCCCGGCTGAACAGGGCCCCGCGGATCCCAATATCACGGACTCGCCCGGCCCGCTCTTGGAAGCCTTCGGTTTCTTCGTCGGGTCGTCCGAACAACTTGACCAATTGGGCCCCTGAGACGTTGAAACGCTCGGTCATCGTGGCGTTCATCGAGGCATTGAGGTTCATGCCCTCTCGGGTGATACCAGCCACGGTTCGACCGACTCGGCGAGCCGGAAGGATGAACAGCGGGAGCAGGACCATGGCCAGAAGGGTGATCCGCCACTCCAGGAGGAAAAGAGTGACCAAGGTGGTTACTGCCGTAATCCCATTGGAGACGACCGTGCCGAGCGTTCCGGTCAGCGCCCGTTGGGCCCCGATCACGTCGTTGTTGAGGCGGCTGACCAGAGCACCGGTCTGGGTGCGGGTGAAGAACGACAGAGGGAGGCGCTGGACGTGGTCGAACAATGCCACCCGCAGATCGAAGATGAGGCCTTCACCAACCGTGGATGACGCCCACCGTTCCACGAACGACAAGACGGCCTGGGCGAGTGCCGCAGCGACCACTAGCAGGCCGAGCACGGTGAGGCGGTCGCGGTCGCCAACCACGATGGCCTTGTCGATGATTTCCCGAAAGAGGAGGGGTGGGACTACACCGAGCAGCGAGGACAGGGTCACCACGATGAGGAAGCCGGCAACCATCCTCCGGTAGGGGCGGGCGAAACCCCAGACCCGCCTCCTGGTCTCGCGGTCGACCTGTGACGGCGTGTCTGACTGATACGACATCACATGGAGGAGATGCATAGCGTTGCTCACCGCCCGAGCCTACGGAGCACCAGTGCGTCCGGGTAATCTGACGTTCCGTCAGGTATGCGGGAGCCCGGCGGATCCAACCTGGGAGGCATTACAAGCATGGGCCTAGACGCCAACCGACCGTTAGGCGGTCTCAAGGTGATCGAGAGTTCACTGCTCGGCCCCGGCCTGGTGGCCACCTTCCTGGCCGACCTGGGCGCCGACGTGGTCAAGGTGGAGCCGCCGTCTGGTGACTACATCCGGCAGATGACGTGGCCCATCGTGGACGGCACCTCACTGCTCCACCTCCACACCCACCGGGGCAAGCGCAGCATCGCCCTCGACCTCAAAACCGACGACGGCCTCGGGATCTACCGCGACCTGGTGCGAGAGGCCGACGTGGTGGTGGAGGCCATGCGACCGGGTTCGCTGGCCCGCCTAGGGATCGGCTTTGACGATCTTGTAGCCGTCAACCCTCAACTGGTCTTCTGCTCCGTGTCTGGCTACGGCGCCACGGGCCCCTACCGAGACATGCCCAGCCACGGCATCGCCTACGACACGTGGGCCGGTCTCATCGAGCCGGCCGTCGACGACCAGGGGTTCACCCGGATTCCCACGCTGCCCAACATCGGGATCAACGTCGGCCCCCTGATCGGGGCGCTAGGCATCCTGGCTGCCGTCCTCCGGGCCCGCGAGACGGGCAAGGGGACGTGGCTGGAAGTAGCCCAGTCCGACGCCGCGGCCTACATGGACTGGTACCGGATTGAGACCTACCGGGCCTACGACCGGCCAGCCGACGTGGTCACCGGCAACGCCGCCGATGACTACGAGCGCCGCGAGCCGGGCCTGGCCGGCATGTGGGAAGGCGTCCGCTACCAGATTTACGAGGCGTCAGATGGCCACGTCCTCTTTATGGCCTCTGAACAGGCATTTTGGCGAAATTTCTGCGAGGGAGTTAACCGGATGGACCTCTTCGAGCAGTGGCCCGGCTCCACCTACGCCGACCATGCTCGCCACAACACCGAGCTTCAGACTGAGTTGAAGGCCATCTTCGCCACCCGGACCTGCACCGAGTGGCTGGACTTCTCAAACGAGGCCAACACGCCAATCGCTCCCGTTAACACGCCCCGTACAGCGCCGGACGACCCCCAGTTTTCCTACCGCTTGCCCTTCTACGGCATCGAAGACGTCGGCGCCGAGCAACTTCCCCTACCCATCTACCTGGAGGGCGAGCTGCCACCCACGCCGACCATGGCGCCCCGGGTGGGAGAGCAGACCGACGAGGTCCTGGCCGAACTGGGCCTGTCGCCCGAGCGCATCGCCGAGCTTCGGGCCTCCGGAGCGGTGGGGCCCCGAGAGGGCTAGCCGACCGGGTCACCGGTCGCCCTGAGCCCGGTCGCCGGGTCAGACGTCGAGCCCGAGGACCTGGATTGCGTTCTCCCGTAGGAACTTCGGCCACACCTCGGCTTTGAACGGCACGTCACGCAGTTCAGTGAAGATCCGATCCAGCGAGAGGCCCATGGGGAAGTAACCGGCGTAGAGGATCTTGTCGGCACCTCGGGTGTTGGCGTAGTCGATGATGGCCTTCGGGTAGTGCTTAGGGGCGAAGGCTGAGGTCGAGTAGTAGAGGTTGGGCCACTTCAGCATCAGCTTGACGACGAGGTCCACCCATGGCTCACAACCGTGACGAGTTACGAAGGTCAGGTCCGGAAAGTCGTACATGACCTGGTCGATCAGCTCCACCTTCTGGGGGGCAAACGGCACCCGCGGGCCGGGAATGCCGGCACAGCAAAAGACCGGAAGGTTCAGCTCACAGCACAACTCGTAGATGGCGTACATCTTCGGGTCGTCGATCGGCACCTGTGGATCCCGACCCGCCGGGAACGCAGTAATCGCCCTCAGTCCGTCGTCCCGATGGAGTCGGCGGATAGTGCGGATCGACTCCGGACCGTCGTTGGGGTCGGGCTCATGGCTGGGAATAAAACGGTCCGGGTGCTGCTCGATCATGGCCCGGCCTTCGCTCTTGTTAGGCCCGATGCCGATCATGGCCAATTGCACGTTGTTGCGGTCCATGAACGGGAGGCACAGGTCAGCCCCCTGGGGTGGATCCTGCGGTTCACCGTCACTGTCCCGTGCCTGGTCCGAGAACGGGACGTCCTTGAACATGTACTGGGCCGGAAAGTTCATGGACTTCGAGTCGGCGTCCCTGATCCCGGTGAGGTTGGCGTAGTTGAGTTTGGCGTTCGGCCCGGCCCGGGTGCCCATCATGGTGTCGACGGCCGCCACGTCGGTGGGGAACGTCCCGGTGGTCATGGCCCCATCCTCCGATCTGACGGCCCGTCAGGCAAACCCTGGCGCCGGGAGCGCGGTCAGAAGCCGACGGACGCGAGACTCCCGGTATGGACGACGGGCCAACCGGGCGACGCCTGAGCCGCCTCAGCCGGTCGGTGGCCGACCACCGGGTGCTGGTCACTGGAGCGGGGTCGGGGATCGGTCGGGCCACCGCCCACCTTTTCGCCGACGAGGGGGCAACGGTGGCCGTCACCGACCGGGACGGCGACCGCGTCGACGAGGTAGTAGCCGAAATCGAAGGCGTTGGGGGACGGGCCGCCGGATGGGAGTTGGACGTCACCGACCGGGAGGCCGTCGACCGGGTGGTAGCCGAGGCAGCCGACAGGTTCGGCGGCCTGGACGTGCTGGTCAACAACGCTGGGTTGGCTGCAGGCGCCCTGATCGACGATCCGTCCTACGAGGAGACCTGGCACCTCTCTCTCGACGTCATGCTCACCGCTCTGACCTCCTGCATCCGAGCTGCTCTCCCGCACCTCCGCGAGTCATCCGCCGGCCGGATCGTGAACCTTGCATCCACCGAGGGGGTCGGCGGTTCGGCCGGCCTGTCGGCCTACACCTCGGCCAAACACGGCGTGGTCGGCCTCACCCGAGCCCTGGCCGTGGAGTTAGGCGGGTCAGGCGTCACCGTCAACGCGGTGGGTCCCGGCCCGATCCGTACCGGTATGACGGCGGCCATCCCCGAGGAGAACAAACAGAAGTTCGCTCGACGCAGGGTGCCCGAGCGGCGCTACGCCGAACCCGAGGAGGTTGCACACGGCATCCTCCACCTAGCCCTGCCAGCCTCCAGCTACATCACCGGCCACTTGTTGATGGTCGACGGCGGGATGACCATCAAGAACAACTGACCTCGGACTCACTCAAGGCCAGTAGTCAACCCTGGTAGAGAGCCAGGGCCTCATAGAGCACGGCCGGCACGTCGTCGTTTCCCACCACGTGGATAGCCACCTGAGTGGCAACCAGCGTGCCCTTCTTGTGCTCACGAACATCCCTGATCCGGTTCCGGGCATGAAGCACCGATCCCACGGGAACCGGGGCCAGGAGCCTCATCCCGTCGGCCCCGTAGTTCACGACGTTCTGCTGGCCCGTGATCTTCACGTGACCGGCGCGGTTCAAGGTGGGTAAGAGACTGAGGGTGAAGAAACCATGGGCGATCGGCCCACCGAACGGACCAGCATTTGCCCGCTCAACATCCACGTGGATCCACTGGTGGTCACCGGTCAGGTCAGCGAACTGGTTCACCTTCTCCTGGGTCATCTCGTACTCGGGACCCCAGTCGCTCCACTCTTCGGTGATAACGGAGCGGAGCCCTTCTAGGTCATTAAACGCGATCTCCGGTAGGTCGCTCATCGAGTCATTCTCCTGCAGTCTGCTGATTGATCTATTGCCATTGTGGCCGTCAACCAACGTTCCGAGGCCAACCGGGCGCCCGTTGCCTCGACCAGGCACGGCCCGTCCTAGGGTCGGCGTCCGGCAGATACGACGTGGGGAAGGGAATTCGGGTGGACCGGCACTATCGCGAGGCATGGGAAGAACTGACCGCACCCGGCGCGCCCTTTGCCTGGTCGGTGACCGACGTCCGCGGCGTCCCCACCCGGACATACGACGCTGCCCCGCCGAACATGGCTCAGGTCTGGGCCGGTTCAATAGTTCACGGCGATGCCGATTACCTCGTCTACGAAGATGAGCGGATGTCCTACGCCGAGGCTCACAAAGCGGTCGACGCCCTGGCTGCCCACCTATCCGACGTTGGGGTAGGGCACGGAGATCGGGTGGCACTGGCCCTACGGAACTACCCCGAGTGGGCCCTGGCCTACTGGGCCACCGTGCGTCTGGGAGCCGTGGTGATTGGGATGAACGCCTGGTGGACTGGCCCGGAGCTGGAGTTCGGCCTGGCCGACTCGACTCCCAAGGTCATGGTGTGCGACGCCGAACGTTTAGATCGGGTGATGCCTCATCTCGCCGGGCTCCGATCCAGCGGACCCCTCCACCTGGTAGGTGTTCGGCTTCCCGCCGGGACCAGGCTTCCCGATGACGCCGTTCGGTGGGAGGACGCCCTAGCTGGTGCTGCAGAACACGGACCGGCTCCTGAACCCACCATCGATCCCGATGACGACCTCTGCGTCTTTTACACGTCGGGTACTACCGGCCACCCCAAAGGGGCTGTGCTGACCCATCGTGGTGCCACCTCCAACCTTTTCAACCTGGGTTTCTGGCAGGTCATGGCCGCGTCAGCGGAGGCCCGGGCAGTGGCGGCAGGGGAACCTCCTCCAGGGTCCGAGAAGAAAGCCGGAGAGTCGTACCCCGGTTCAGTATTGGCTGTTCCGCTCTTTCATGTCACCGGCTGTAACTGCTGCCTCCACCCGATCACCGCCGTGGGCGGCAGGCTCACCCTTATGCACCGCTGGGATCCCGAGGTGGCGCTGGAGTTGATTGAACGAGAACGGCCCGCCAGTTTGACTGGAGTGCCGACCATGACCCGTGAGTTGCTCAACAGCCCCGACTTTGAACGACGCGACACTTCCAGCCTTTCCCACGTAGGCGGTGGTGGAGCACCGGTACAGCCCGATCTGGTGCACAAGATCGAGGACCGATTGGAGGGCCGGCCCAGTACCGGCTACGGGTTGACCGAAGTCAACGGGGTCATCACCATCAACGTTGGGCACTTCTTCATGGCCAAGCCGGCCTCGGCAGGTTCACCGTGCCCGATCATGGAGACTCGGATCGTGGCCGAGGACGGTACCGATCAAGGGCCGGGTGAGCACGGCGAGCTGTGGGTCCGCGGCGGAAACGTGTTCCGCGGTTACCTGAACCGACCGGAGGCCAATGCCGAGGCCCTGACCGACGGGTGGTTCCACACCGGTGACATTGGCTACCTGGATGACGACGGCTTCTTGTTTCTCGTCGACCGGGCCAAGGACATGGTTCTGCGCAGCGGTGAGAACGTCTACTCGGCCGAGGTAGAGGCAGCCATCTACGAACACCCGGCAGTGGCCGAAGCCGCGGTATTCGCAGTTCCCGATGAACGCCACGGCGAAGCGGTAGGCGCGGCAATCGTTCTGCTTCCTGGGGCCGAATGTTCAGCCGAGGAACTGCGGGACCACACCCGTCGCTTGATCGCCGTGTTCAAGGTGCCGGAACACCTGTGGTTCCTGGACGAGGCGTTGCCCACTAACGCCAATGGCAAGTTCGTTAAACGCGACCTTCGGGACCGTCTGGTCGGTACACCGAGCAACTGAGGAGGGCCACGTGCCTGACCAGGACGATGCACCGGTCGCCGATGGTGACCCAGATCCGATGGCAGCAGTCATGGCATTGCTGGCCCCCGGGGCTCCGTTTGAGATGGGAACCGAGAAGGTGCTGGGCGTTCCCCTTCAGGTCTTCGTCCAACGGGCTGGTTCACTACGCGAGTTGCTGACATCGTCAACCCGGTTCGGAGACGTTGACTATGCGGTATTCCACGATGGAGACCGTCGCCGGGCAGTGACCTTCACCGAACATGAGCGCCGGGTGGCCTCGGTCGCCGCCGCCCTAGCGGACCGAGGGATCGGGCCTACCGACCGGGTGGCAATCCTGGCCGCCAATTGTCCGGAATGGTTGGAGACCTTTTGGGCAGTGGTGTCGTTGGGGGCGATCGCCGTGGCCTGTAACGGCTGGTGGACCCGTGACGAGGTCGAGCACGCCCTGGCTCATACCCGCCCGGTGCTCCTTGTGGCCGACCGGAAACGCCTGGCTCGACTAGAGGGTGCCGATCCGGGCATGCCAGTCGTCGTGATCGAAGACGACTTCGTCGCACTCCAAGAGTTCTCCCCTGATGCCGCCCTACCCAACGTAGCCATCGACGAGGACCAGCCAGCACTGCTCCAGTTCACCTCGGGGACCACCGGCCAGCCCAAAGCCGCCATACTCAGCCACCGCAGCATCGTTGCCTTCGTCCAGGTCGTCACCTTCCTGGGTGCCGCCCAGGCAGCCTCGGTCGGGGCATCGACGTCCGGCACAACTCGACCTCGTCTAGCCGTATTCCCCATGTTCCACATCTCGGGCCTACAGAGTTCCAGCGTCACCCCGATGGCCACTGGTGCCGGCAACGTTTGGCCCATGGGGAAGTTCGACCCGGCCACCGTGATCCGGCTGACAAACGAAGAACGGATCTACGCGTGGAACGGCACAGCCACCCATATTTTCCGCCTGTTGGAGGATCCGACAATTAAGGATTTGGACGCGACCCTGATCGAGACCGTGGCCATCGGCGGTTCAGCAAGCACCCCAGAGCTCATCCGAGCTACCGAAGAGCGGTTCCCTCACCTAGTGGACACCTTCACCTCCGGCTACGGCCTAACCGAGTCAGGTGGGATGGTCAGCCACGCCAGCAACGAGATGCTGAAGGCCAACCCTGACAGCGTCGGCATAGCCATGCCAACCGTCGAGTTGAAGATCGTCAATGACGATGGCGTCGAGTTGCCCGAAGGCGAGAACGGCTCAATCTGCGTGCGCAGCCCCCTGACCATGATCGGCTACTGGGAAGACGAGGACGCGACAGCCGCGGCGATCCTGTCCGACCGATGGCTACAGACCGGCGACTTCGGCCGTTTGGAAGGTGGCCAACTGTTTCTGGCCAGCCGGCTGCGGGACCTAATCCTCCGCGGTGGTGAAAACGTTTACCCGGCCGAGGTCGAGGCCCGACTTGAACAGCATCCCGCAGTCGCCGAGTGTGCAGTCGGCGGAGTCGACCACCGAACCCTTGGCCAGGAGGTCAAGGCCTACGTCGTGTTGCGCCCCGGGAAAACCCTGGACTTGGAAGAGGTGAGGGCGTTCTGCGCAAAGGTTCTCGCCTCCTACAAGCTGCCTGACCACCTCGAGGTCCTCGAAGAACCCCTGCCACGCAACGCCACCGGCAAAGTGCTTAAGACAGTCCTGCAAGGCGAAGCCGTCCAGACGTTTATCGAAGAGTAGAAACCCGGCGCGGTGAGGCGGCGGGGGCCTGTGGGAGGCTCCGGCCATGGTCGGTGACAACCCCTATCTGGAGGGCGCCCTGGCACCGGTACCCGACGAGGTCCTAGCGCTGGACCTACCAGTGACCGGGACTTTGCCTGAGGAGCTGGAGGGCCGGTGGCTCCGTAACGGCCCGAATCCCCTGGGGCCAACTGATCCGGCCACCCACCATTGGTTCTTAGGGGACGGGATGGTCCACGGCGTGAGGTTGTGCGGCGGCCGAGCCGAGTGGTACCGCAACCGTTGGGTCCGTGGCCCGAGGGTGGCCGAGGCGCTAGGGGAGCCCCACCCCGCCGGGACCTCCTTTGGCGATCGAGACTTCGGGCCCAACACTTCCGTGGGCGGGTTTGCCGGCAAGACGTGGGCCATGGTCGAGGCAGGAACAACACCGATGACCCTGACTTACGAACTGGACACCATCGACTACGACGATTTCGAAGGCACACTCCCGGCCGGCTTCACCGCCCACCCGAAGTTCGACCCGACGACCGGTGAGTTACATGGCGTCTGCTACGCGTACCCCGACCTTCCAGACCGGGTACAGCATGTGGTCGTCGGTCCGGAAGGAACGGTGTCCTCGGTGACCGACGTTCCCGTCGACGGAATGCCCATGGTCCACGACATGTCGCTGACCGAGACAAACGTCCTGATCTACGACCTTCCGGTGTGCCTCGACCTTGAAATGGCCATCGGTGGTTCACCCTTCCCGTTCTCCTGGAACCCAAATCATCCGGCTCGGGTCGGGGTCCTGCCTCGTGCTGGTACGGCGGACGACGTGGTGTGGTGCGAAGCCCCACAGGCCTATGTATTCCACCCTGTCAACGCTTACGACACCGGAGATGGTGGCGTGGTGGTCGACGTGTGCCGGTACAACTCGATGTTTGATCAGGACCGACGAGGACCGGTAGGTGACAGCGCCCCGATACTGGCTCGGTGGACGGTGGATCCGACGACCCGGCGGGTAACCGAGAAGCCTCTCGCTGACGGCCACCACGAGTTCCCGGCCCACGACCCACGGGTCGCCACTAGGTCCTACCGGTATGCGTACACAGCGGACGGCTTGACGCTGGGGCCGACCACCCGTATCGACGTGGAGACCGGTACCTCGGTCATTCACGACCACGGAAAGGGACGTTACGGAGCCGAACCAGTGGTCATCCCCAAGTATCGCTCGACCACGGAGGACGACGTCTGGGTGCTGGTGTGCGTCAACGACCGGGCCGGTGGCCCCGCAGAACTGGTGGTCCTCGACGGAGGTGATCTGGCCAGTCCGCCGGTGGCTCGGGTACACCTCCCCCGCAGGGTTCCGGACGGATTCCATGGTTCATGGATACCCGACTCCTCAGTACCACCACCGTGAGTGCCGAACATGCCCAGGCCGAACGAGGCCTCCTATGCGACCTGATGTTGGAGGCGGGTCCCGACGCGCCGACCCTGTGCGAGGGATGGACCACGGCACACCTGGCCGCCCACCTGTGCCTCCGGGAGCGCCGACTCGACGTGGGCCTAGGCCTGGTCTTGCCCGGACCGTTCGCCCACTACACGGCGTGGACCACCGACCGGGTGGCCCAACGGGCCCCCTTCGAGAGCCTCGTCTCCCGGATCCGGTCAGGACCACCAACCCTGGTCCGACCGATCGACGGGCCGATGAACCTGTTGGAGTTCTTCGTCCACATCGAGGACATCCGACGGGCCGTCGAAGGGTGGTCGCTCCGAGAGAACGAGGCCCTCCAGGACGCCCTGTGGCCGTTCCAGCGGTCCCGGACCAAGATGCAGACCCGACGGTTGGACGACGTAGACCTGTCAATCGCCCGGCGGGGCGGGCCGGCCGTCCACGTGCGGTCCGGGATCCGCCAGGTCACGGTGACCGGCGAGCCAGGTGAGCTGGCGCTGTACTTCTTCGGGCGGCGCGACCATGCCGTGGTGGATCTCGACGGCGACCCAGAGGGGATCCGCGAGGTGTCCACCGCTCCGATCGGCTTCTAGGTCGCCGAGGGGAGGCGGGAGATGGTCTCTGATGAACGTCGACCGACGCTGCCCTGCTTGGTGGTCTGCCCACCGGGCCTGGAGGACGTGGTGACCGCCGAGTTGGACGACCTGGGGATCCGGGCGCGGCGGACGGGCAAGGGCTCGATCTCGGCGGACCTGACGACCCGGCAGCTGTACGCCGCCAACCTGTTCCTGCGGTCGGCAACTCGCGTGCTGGTTCGGGTGGCCCGGTTTACCGTGCGGTCCTTCGCCGACCTGGAGCGCTGGATCAGAGAGGTGGACTGGGACCCGTGGATCGGGCCGGAGGATCGGCCACGGGTACGGGTCACCACCCGGCACTCGAAGCTCTGGCACGACGGCGCAGTGGCTGAACGCTTCACCTCGGTGCTGGGCCCGGGGTCCGAAGAGGGACGAGAGCAGCTGGTAGTCGTGCGGGCTGTGGACGACCGGTTCACAGTCAGCGTGGACTCCTCGGGGGCACCACTCCACGAGCGGGGGTGGAGGCAGGCCACGGCACGGGCTCCCCTCCGGGAGTCGGTGGCCGCAGCGCTGCTGACCGCTGCTCGGTGGGATCCCACTACGCCCCTCGTCGACCCGCTCTGCGGGTCGGGGACCATCGCCATCGAGGCGGCGCTGCGGGCCACCGGATCCGCCCCTGCCGGTCAGCGGGATCTGGCGTTCCAGTCGTGGCCGGGGTTCGAACCTGGGACGTGGGCCAGCGTCACCGCCGAGGCCGACCGACGGGTCTCCGAGGCCGGCGCGGTGCCATCCATCGTGGCCGCTGACCGCGATGCGGGTGCCATCGAGTCGGCACAGTCCAACGCCCAACGGGCCGGGGTGGAGGACCTCATCGAGTGGCGGCGGGCCCCCATCGCCGACCTGGCCCCTCCCGCCGGCGTCCAGGCAGAGAGCGGCCTACTGGCCACCAACCCACCGTGGGGTGGTCGAGTGTCCGGCGGCGACCTCCGGAACCTCTACGCCACGCTTGGTCGGGTGGCGGCCGAACGGTTCGCAGGCTGGTCCTTGGGAGTACTGGTTGCCGACCGGGGCCTGGCCCGCCAGGTGCGGCCCGGCCTCACCGAGACGCTCGACCTGGAACTCGGCGGCCGACGGGCCTGGTTCCTGACCGGCCGGGTCGGCTAAGGCGACGGAACCTCTGGGTTCAGCCCACGGCGGCGGCGGCCCTCATGTCCGGATGCAGGGCACAGAACAGGGTGCAGGTGCCCGGTTCAGGCGAGTCCAACAGGTAGTTGTCACCATCAGAGAGACGGCGATCCCGCGGCCCCTTATGCCTCTCCACCGGGCCGAGGGATCAGGTAGTCGGGATCAACAGCACGCGGGCCCTCCCGACGGGCCAAGGCGGCGGCCACTGCATCGGCGAGCCGTTCGTCACGGGCCGCCACGTGGGCTGGGTCCCGTTCGGCAAACTCGCCCATCACCTCGCGGGCGAAGAGCTCCATTGACTCACAGATGTGCTCATGACGGTTCCGCCCGGCCTGACTGACGAAAATCACCTGGTCCACGCCAGCCGCCTCGTACTCCCGCAGGAGGTCCCGGACCTGATCGGGGGTGCCGATAGCACCCCGGAGGGCCAGCAGCCCATTGCCCTGCATCTGGGCTCGGAGGTTGCCGCCCAGCTGGGTGGCCGTGTCCCGGTCGAAGCCGTACAGGCTGCGGTTACGGGTGAATTCCTCGTGGACGTCGGTGACGCCGGGACGGTGCTGACCGAACCCGTAGTAATGGGCCAGCGAGTATCCGAAAAAGTGAGCCCCGTCGATGCCACGCTCCAGCGCTGTTTCCTCGTCCTCGTGGCACAAGAAAGGCAGCACGCACGCCACGTTTGGGTTGACGGCGAACCCCGCTGGGACGCAGGCCTCCGAGGCGATGATCTCGTGATACTCGCCGATCCACTGCTCGGCCTCGCCGGGCTCCACGAAGGCGAAGGTCAGGGCGCCCATGCCCTTTTGGGCGGCCAGGTGAATGGTCTCCCGCTGGCTGCACGCCACCCATAGCGGGGGGTGGGGGCGTTGGAGAGGCTTGGGTACCACGTTTCGGGGCGGCATGGACAGCCACGGTCCCTCCCAGCCGGCGAATGGCTCCTCCACCATCATCCGCGTCGCAGCTTCGATGTGGTCCAGCCACTGGTCCCGCTTGGTGGCCCGGTCAATGCCGAAGCCGTCCAGCTCGGCGTTGGATGAAGACTCCCCGGTGCCGAACTCCACCCGGCCCCCGGACACCAGATCCAGGGTGTTGATCCGCTCCACCACTCGCGCCGTGTGGTTGTAGGCCGCCGGGAGCAGCGTGATGCCGTGCCCTAGCCGGATCCGGGACGTGCGCTGGCTGGCCGCGGCCAGGAAAACCTCGGGAGCCGAGCTGTGGCTGTATTCCTCCAGGAAGTGGTGCTCCACCTCCCACACGTAATCGAAGCCCAGGCGGTCGGCCAGCTCCACCTGCTCCAGGGCATCAGTGAAGAGCCGGTGCTCGTCGCCGTCAGCCCACGGTCTAGCCATCTGGTGTTCGTAGAACACGCCGAACCGCATGGGGCGACCCTACGGCTCGCGGTCCGAACAGTTCCGATCGAAGGTCGGGGCGTAAGGTCGAACCATGGATCGGCAGAGGTGGTCGTGGGTCGTTCTCGGCATCGTTGTGGTTGCCGTGGCCGGCTGGTGGTTTGTCCTGCGGTCCGACGCCCCGCCAGCTCCGGACCTAGCCACTGCGGCCGAAACGGCCGCCGCTGCCCAGGCCACCACGACGGCTGCGCCTGCTTCGACGGCTGCGCCTGCTTCGACGGCTGCGCCTGCTTCGACGGCTGCGCCTGCTACGACAGCTGCGCCCACCACGACAGCTGCGCCCACCACGACAGCTGCGCCCACCACGACAGCTGCGCCCGGTCCATCCGGCACCTGGACGGTCGACCCGACAATCGGATCATTCAACGACTTCACCTCGAACTATGTCGGCTACCGGGTCAACGAGGTGCTGGGCAACGGCATCGGTGCGACAACAGCGGTGGGTCGAACGCCGCTCGTGACCGGCACCATCCAGCTCTCCGAAGACTCCCTGGTGGCTGCCGAAATTGTCGCCGACCTCCGGGGCCTGCGATCTGACAAGTCGTTCCGAGACGGCAAGGTCCAGACGGCGTTGAACACCGACGAACACCCGCGAGCCACGTTCACCCTGGACGGCCCCGTTGTCCTCGGAGACATTCACGGAGACGGTGCCTCGGCCGAGTTAACGGCAGCTGGCACGCTGACCGTAAATGGCCTGACTGCTGAGATGGAGGTGGCGGTTTCAGCCATCCGGGTGGGTGACGTGGTAACCGTGGTCGGCTCCTTCCCGATCGTGCTTATCGACCACGGAGTGGAGGCTCCCAGCGCGTCCATCGTGGTCTCGGTAGAGGACCACGGCACGGTCGAGTTCCAGCTATTCCTGACTCGGTGAGCCGCGAGGTCGATTCGACCGACCCTGGGCGCTCCAGCCCCTTTGGCTCCCTCCGCCACCCGGCTTTCGCTCGGTTTGCCGCCGCCCAGACGCTGTGCGGGATCGCCCAGTTTCTCGGAGGACTGGCTACTCCGTTCCTGGTCAACGAGCTCACCGACTCCAACACGTGGGTTGGGGCGGCCTCCTTCGTGGCCCTCATCCCAGCCGTGGTGGGAACGCCCCTGTCGGGGACGCTGGCCGACCGGATGGACCGTCGCCGGCTTCTTCTCCTCGGCCTGTCCCTCCAGACAGTGACCATGGCCGCCGTCGTCATCCTGTACACCAGGGGCGACCTGACCCCTTGGCGAATCTTGGCGTTGAACTTCGTCGGAGGCACGGCGGGGTCCTTCCAGTGGGCGCCTATCCAGTCCATGGCCGCCGTGCTTGTTCCCCGCGAATCCCTGATAGCCGCGGTCCGGCTGGTGTCGATCACTTTCACCGTCGGCCGGTCCGTGGGTCCGGCCATCGCCGCTGTGACCCTCGCCTTTCACGGTCCGGGTCTCGCCTTCGCTGTGTCCCTAGGCCTCTACGTGGCAAGCCTGGCCATCCTCACCACGGTGCGGACGTCATGGGTGCCTTCCCGCAGCACCGGCTCCATCGGAGACCAGTTCCGCGAGGGCCTGGCCTACGTTCGAACCCGGCCGGAGATGCGTCTCGCCTTTCGCCTGGCATTCACCGTGGCGGGGCTCGGTGCCGTGTTCGCTTTCTCACTAGCCGCTGGCGTCGCCGACGACCTGTTCGGGAGGGGTGGCGGTGGGCTGGGGGTCCTTTCCACCAGCCTCGGTGTGGGATCCCTCCTGGCCAGCGCCTTCATCAGCGGCCGGGGCGGGCGAATGCCGCGGGCTGTCCTGGAACGGCAAGCCATCCTGCTCTACGGGACCGGTCTACTTATCGTGGCCTCGTCGTCGTGGCTAGGCCTGGGGATGCTCGGCTACCTCCTCACGGGAGCCGCCCACATGCTGCACGGCACCACCCTCAGCACAGCCCTGCAGATGCGGGTCGACGAGGAGTTCCGGGGACGGGTGATGTCGGTGTTCCTTGTGGCCATCCTCAGTGGGATCCCGATCGGTGGTCTGGCCTTCGGGATCCTCGGCGACCTGGTCGGCCTACGGTGGGTGGTCCTGTCGGCTGGCCTGGTGCTATGTCTGGACGGCCTTGTCACCGGGAGGCGCGGGGTCCTCACCCTCCTGGACGAGGAGGGCGAGACGGACGGCTGAGCGTTTGCCGAATCGCTTAATTCGGGGGACAATCGAGACACGCAACGGAGGTCCGCCATGTCCGACAACCAGTCCGAGCAACTCCTCGGTGTGGTCGACGCACTGGACGCCCTGTCTCGGGCCTGCTCGCCGGCTGAGGCCGCCGAACACCTGGACCCGGTCGTTCTGCAGGCCTTCTGGCGCGAATGGCCCCACACCAGCGTCTGGGCCGGGAACCTCTGGAGGACCCTCAACCTGGACCTTGAGGAGCCGGCCAGCGAGCGACGAGATCGAGAGGTCGACGAGGTCGGGGGCAGCGGCTGATGGCCACAATCGCCGACGTCATGACCAAGGACGTGGTGACCCTTTCGTCGGACTCGACGGTCAGCGATGCCGCCCAGGTGATGGTGCGGGGCGGTTTCGGGTCAGTGGTCGTGGTTCACGGCCGCATGCTGCTGGGCATCCTCACCGAACGCGATGTGCTTCGGGCCGCGGCCTCCGAGGACGATCTGCGATCTGCATCGGTGGAACGCTGGATGACGCCGGATCCGGACACCAGCGAACCCGACCTGGATACCGAAGAGGCGGCCGGCCTGATGCTGAGTCGTGGCTACCGCCACCTGCCGGTGGTGGTCGACGGGGACCTGGTCGGCATGGTGAGCCTGCGCGACGTTCTTAGCGCGCGGATCGCCCGGCGCTGATTCAGTAACGGTCCCGACCGGCGTCAGCCGCTCCGCATGTCCTCCGATCGGCAGGAGCGCGCCCGTCGGACTAGCGCAGCGTGGACCGCCGGGCTCGTCTACGGGACGGTCCGGACGCTGGTGCGATTCGTGCTCTGGCCCTACCTGCGGACCCGGACCACTGGCCGGGAGAACATCTCACCCGAAGGACCAGTGATCCTGGCGCCCGTCCACAGGTCCAACCTGGACTCGATCATGCTCTCGCCCCTTTCCCGTCGTCGGATACGGGCGTTGGCCAAGGAGAGCCTGTTCACAGTCCCACCACTGGCTTGGGTGCTGGCTTCGTTGGGGGCCTTTCCGGTCCGGCGCGAGACCGCCGATCGGGAGTCCCTGCGAATCGCTCAGGAACTGCTGGTCGACCAGAACGTGCTGCTGGTCTTCCCGGAGGGCACCCGGCACGAGGGTCAACAGGTGGCCGAACTCTTCGACGGGACGGCCTGGCTAGCCGCCAGGACCGGTTCGCAGGTGGTGCCAGTGGGCATCTCGGGTACCGGCGAGGCCATGCCGACCGGAGCCCGTTTCCCCCGGCGCACCCGGGTCCGCATGGTGGTCGGTCCTCCGATCCAGCCACCGGACCCGAAGGCGGCCCGGAGTGCGCTGAGGAATTGGACCGACGGCTTAGTAGTCGCCCTCCAGGCCGTGCAGGACGAGGCCTGCTCGGCCTGATCCCTGTGGCGGACGGCCTCCGATAGCCGGGGGTCAGGGACCCCGTGAAAGGGTCCGCCGATGGAACGCCAGGCGGTCATCGGTCGGGTGGCGGCTGTCGGGGCTGTCTTCCTCATGTCGTTCGGTCCGAGCATCGTCAAGCTGGCCGACGTAGCCGAGATCACCTTCATTTTCTGGAGGCTCCTGGTAGCCGTGGTGTTCTACTCCCTGCTCCTCGTGGTGACCGGACGACGGCTGCTCTGGGAGGACCTCCGACGGTGCATTCCCGGGGGCGTCCTGTTCGGGGTGAACCTTGTTTTCTTCATCCTCACCATGCGCCGGACCAGCGCGGCGAACGCCGTGGTGATCGCGTCTCTCCAACCGGTGGTGCTCATCGGGATTGCCGGCCCGCTGTTCGGCGAGCGCCCCCGCCCGTCGATCTACCTGTGGTCGGCAATGGCCATGGGCGGGGTAGTGGTGGCCATGACGGGAGCCGACGCGACCGGAGTAGCCACGCGCACCGGCGACCTACTGGCCGTAGGCACGATGCTCCTCTTCGCCGCCTATTACGTGGTGTCCAAGCGGAGTCGGGTCAACCTGGACTCAGCCACGTACCAGGTGGGCCTCACGGTGGTCGCCACCCTGACCGTGCTGCCCTTTGCTCCGGTCATGGGCCAGAGCCTGGCTCCGCCGCCGGTCGACCAGTGGACTTGGATCGCTCTCATGGCCGTTATACCGGGGACCGGGCACCTGCTCACCAACTACGCCCTGGGCCATGTACCGATCATCTTGATGAGCCTGGTCGGCCTCCTGTTCACCGCCGTGGCGCCCCTGTACGCCTGGTGGCTGGTCGGGGAGACAATCGGAGGCGTACAGGCCCTCGGCATGGCCCTGGTTATTGCCGCCCTAGCCGTGGTGGTGACCCGTCCTGTGGAGAAGCCCCCCGCTCTCACCGTCGGCTGACCGGTCAGGTTCCGTACTCGCCCCGGAGGAAGCGGAGCATCCACGATGCCACTTCCACCCGGTGGAGTGGGGCGTCCAGCGTGGCCAGGGCGTCGTCCAGCACCCCGGGTGGGCTCGAACTCGTGTAGCGGCCCCGGTAGAGGATGTCGGCGTAGTGGGCATCGAACTCCGGGTGGGCCTGGACGCCCAGCAGGTGGTCGCCGACGGCCAGCACGGCCGCCGGGCAGTGGTCTGAGGAGGCGATCAGCCGGGCCTCACCGGGAAGGTCCAGGACCTGGTCGCGGTGGCAGTAAAAGACCCCCACCGGGTCGGGGCCCGACTCCATCCAGCCCTCGCGGGCGTCCAGGTTGATCGGCCGGTTGCCCAGACCCCACGTTTCCACCCGCTCGACGCGACCACCGAGGGCCTGGGCGATTGCCTGGTGGCCGAAGCACACCCCGACAGTGGGGGCCCGGGCGGCGTCCAGATCGCGAACCAAGTCCAGGAGGTCGTGGATCCAGGGCTCGTCCTCGTACACCCCGCGGACCGATCCGGTGATCAGCCACGCGTCCTGCTCGTCGGCCGATCTGGGAAGGGTGCCGTCCACCACCGGGTAGTCCACGAAGGACACGTCGGGTCGCACCGCTCCGAACAGGTCGGTGAACAGGCGGTGGTAGCCCTCGTAGCGGGGGCGGAGATCCTCAAAGATCTCGTCGCAGCGTAGGAGGCCGATCTGCATCACCCGAAACGTATCGAAACGTGGTGGAGGTGTTCGGTTCGGGCGGCGAGACTCCGGGGATGCGGCGGGGCCTCCTCTACATCCTCTGTGCCCAGGTGATGTGGGGGGTTTCCCCGGCCTTCTGGCGTGGCGTAGCTGATGTTCCGGCGCTGGACGTCCTGGCCCACCGGGTCTTCTGGACGTTCACAGTCCTCCTGGTAGTGCATCTAGTTCGGCGGTCGTGGACCGCCGTCCGGGAGGCCGCCGGGATGCCGTCCGTCCTGGGCCTGGAGGTCCTGGCAGGAGTCCTGATCGGCTCCAACTGGTTGGCCTGGATCTGGGCGGTCAACAACGACATGGTGTTGGAGGGCAGCCTCGGGTACTTCATCACCCCGCTGGTGAGCGTCCTGTTGGGCGTTCTAGTGGTCGGGGAGCGGCTACGCCGGGCCCAGTGGTTGGCTGTGGCCCTCGGCGCGGCGAGCGTGGTGTGGCTTACTGTCGACATGGGACGTCTGCCATGGGTGTCGCTCTTCCTGGCTGGCACCTTCGGCATCTACGGGCTCATCAAGAAGAAGGTCGACCGGCCACCGGTCGACATGCTGGCTATTGAGCTAACTGTGATGCTGCCCGTCACCCTGGGCTACCTCGCCTATCGGACGTCCAGCGGGCACGACGTCCTGTTCTCGGGGACGTCGACCGAAGTGGTGGTCCTGGTGGCCAGCGGGGTGTTCACTGCCGCCCCGCTGCTGTTCTTTGCTGGCGGGGTCCGGCGGGCACCACTGTCGGTAGTTGGGGTGCTCCAGTACCTCTCGCCCTCCATCAACTTCCTGTTGGGCGTGCTGGCCTTCGGTGAGCCATTCGGTTCGGGACGCCTGATCGGCTTTGCCCTTGTCTGGACCGGATTGGCCGTATTCACCGCCGACGGCCTCCGGTCGGTCAGGCCACCGCGTCGCCGTTGATCAGGGAGGTCAGCCGGCAGCGGTCCGGATCTTGTCGGGGCGGCCAGCCGTTTGTAGCCGACACCTCGGCGGGTAGGTCAGCCGGCGGCAGCCAGCACCTCGGCGGCGAAGGTCGGAGCCTCGTCGGCCAGGCGCCACCGGCTTAGTGACCGGGCGGCCACTACGTCAGCCCCGTGACTGGCGAGCATGTCGGCCAGCATGTCGGCAGCGCGACCCGGGTTCACGGCATGGGTCATAAAGGCAGCCACCCGTTTGTCCCAGAGTTTGGGGATCTGGTTCACCTTGGCTGCGTCGCCCGGACGGTGGCCGAACAGGATCAGGCCGTCGACCCAGGTGCCCACGAACACCAGGTCGGCCTCAGCCAGTTCCTTGTAGTCGAGGTTGGTGACCGGGCGGACGGCCACGGTGGCGCCGGAGGCCTGCACGGCCCCGCCGATCAACTCTGCGGCCCGTCGAGTGTTTCCGGTACGACTCTGGTGGATCACGACCACGTTCACGGCCACAGTGTGCCCCACCGAAGGGTCGGTTCTACACTCGCCATCATGCCGACCTACGACTATCGCTGCGGGATGTGTGATGCCGTCTTTGAGGTGCGTCAGCCCATGGCCCTGTCGT
>Ga0209034_10000357_pt1 | contig 22846 bp, 20 predicted proteins | sample MarorgKNORR_S2LV_2_FD_188219 | JGI IMG/M metagenome (GOLD analysis project Ga0209034, IMG submission 188219) | Marine microbial communities from the Southern Atlantic Ocean, analyzing organic carbon cycling - 250m_A/KNORR_S2/LV (SPAdes) (version 2) | ecosystem: Environmental > Aquatic > Marine... | reverse complement strand
CTGATTTCAAATGGGAAATCAAACCCGGGCATCGTGACGATCTATGGGTTGAGGAAATTGATACTACAGAAAACCGTACTTTCGCATCACAAAACGGAATGAACTTTCAAAAAATCTTAGACGGTCGAGAGTATTTCAAAGACTTCTTACATGAATTCACGCTGGATTACGCCCGAAGATTTAGCAAAAATGCCCACGGCGCTTTGGCCAGCCACGAGTGGTGGCGCCAACACCCACAGTTTTCAACTTGGTATCAGTTCAAACAGGCTGCAATCGAATGGAGTGTAAGTACTTCCTATAACGGAGTAAAAAAACACCTGCCGCATATGCAAGTGGGAAACTCTTCTCGGTTGCCGTTCGCTGAACCCTTGACCGGTCATAATTCAGTGCGAAAGCAACGGTACATCGATTTCCACCAGCCTAAGCAGTACTGGTGGTCGGGTGGAGTCGCTGGATTCAGAGGGACAGTTGTCAACTGGGTCAACACACTGAATGATTGGAATGATGAATTAGATCTGGAGCAAGCCGCCAACCTGTTTGGATCAATGTTTAACTATCCAATGCCAAAGAACTACCCAGTCAGCAACTACAGTCAAGAAGCTACAGATGAGTGGTTCACAACTTCGGTCCGCGATCAGACTGCAAAAATGATCTCCAACAGTGGGGGACAAGAGCATTACATTCCCTGGGTTGGACTCGAGCATTTTGGCTCGAACTGGTTGACACCCTCAGAGCTGGATCGACTTTTGGGCGAGATGCAATCACAGGGAGCGACACGATACTGCTATTTCATATATAACTCAATGAAGCCCGAAATCTGGAACGTGATTCAGAAATACAGCAGAGCATAGAAGCTATTTTCAACTAACCGGTGGTCGATTATCACTCCAAGGCCGAGCTTCCTCGAAGGCAGCAGAAGCAGCTAGGACACTCACTTCGTCCTTCATGTCACCAATAATTTGTAATCCTATCGGCATACTCGTCTTTGAGAACCCGGCGGGGACAGAAGCGGCTGGGTTACCTGTCAGGTTAAATAAGTAAGTGAACGGTGTGAACCCCCACAATTTGTGTGGAACCTCTATACCGTCAATGATTCCGGGCGCTTGACCAATGTTGAATGCCGGTACTGCAAGAGTGGGTGATAACAGAAGATCATATTTACTAAAGTAGGTATTCACGTAATTACGGTATGAACCGATATTGCTGAAGATATTCCACATACGCTCAGCTGAAAGCGTGGCTGCACGATCCATATAAGCACCAAAATAATCAGTCATTTCGTCACGATGATTATCAAAATCATCACGAGCTGCATCGAGACCTTTCACAGTGAAATAGTCGAAAAATGTCCAGAATACCTCTGTATAAGCAGCCGCCTTAAAGTCAACAGTTTCAACTTTAGCTCCAAGCTCCTCAAACACTTTTGCTGCATTTTCCGCAACCTGAATCACCTCAGGATCGACGGGATTACCACCCATGTCTGGTGTCCAGCCAATCCTTAGATCTTTAACGCCTTTACCAAGTGCACTTAGATAATCAGGAACATCATCCGTAATCGTGCCATACTCACCCGTTGGATCATAACCAGACAAGATCTTTAAAGCTTCAGCCGCATCCCGCACTGTTCTAGTCAAAGGACCAGATGTTGCGTTGTTCATTATGTTAAAACCGGCATTTCTTATTGAATTCCCAGATCTTGGAACCCTACCCTGGGTGGCCTTGATCCCGTAAACACCAGTAAACGCAGCGGGTATTCGTATAGAGCCTCCACCATCACCGCCGGACGCAAAACTGGTTAACCCAGATGCGACAGCAGCCGCAGCCCCCCCAGAAGATCCACCAGGAGTTTTAATTGGATCCCAAGGATTTCTTGCAGGTGGACCCAGTCGATTTTCTGTAGTACCGGCAAATCCGTTTTCAGGAGTATTGGTCTTCCCAGTAATGATCGCTCCAGCAGCTTTAAGTCGGGATATCGGTAAAGAATCAAACTGTGCGATTTCATCTTTGTAGGTCAGTGAACCATGAGTCCAAATCACTTCTGACATAGGCTCAGTATCTTTAACAGGTACTGGGACACCGTGCAACGGGCCTAGAGAATCGCCCCGCATGACTGCGGCTTCAGACTCGCGAGCAGCATCCATCGCCATATCAGAAATACGGGTAATAAATATGCCAAGCTGCGGATCAAGTACATCCGCACGCCTTAGATGTGACTCCGTCAACTCGACTGGTGAGATCGATTTCGTACGGATTAACTCTCCAAGCTTATAGGTGGGCGTAAACCCTAACTCCCGGTCCGATTCCATTCTCACGCCGCCCTTTCATGGCTTTGATGAATACTTGATACGAATCGGTCAAACTATTCCATCTTGGATCCAACGAAATTCGAAAGTGCACGAGATGTCGGATCAGTTCTGACGTTTACGATTGCTGGGACACCCGCGTCAAATGCTCGCTCGAGCGCTCCTGTTAGATCCGCTGGATCCTCCACCAATTCGCCATGTCCGCCTAATGCCTCAGCAATCTTGTCAAAACGGGTGAAACCCAATTCACGCCCGGGCTTTCTGATACCTTCGACGCGCGCTGTCCAGCCCTCATTATTCGATACAACAATGATTATTGGCAGGTTGTGTCGTACAGCGGTATCAAAGTCTTGCACGTTCATACCCAGCGAACCGTCTCCATGGAGCGATACCACTTGTTTATCAGGTTTAGCCATCTTGGCACCAATGGCGTAGGGTAATCCAACACCCATGCAACCGGACGGACCGGAATTCAAGCGGTGACCTGGTACATAGGTGGGCATAGACTGACGACCAAAATGAAGAATTTCATTCCCGTCCACCGTCAAAATAGCGTCCCTATCCATCACATCACGCAGGTCTTTACAAAGCCGCAGGGGGTGAATGGGTCTCTGAGTAGAATTCTCTAAGGGCGCCACCCTCTCTCGACGAGCTGCATCGGCCTCTCTCAAAGACTCGATCCACTCGGTCTCTGCCTTCGATTCGAACCCTGTCGACTCAACCTGATCAATCATCTGTTGAAGCACTATCTTGGCATCGCCTTCGATACCAACATCCACGGATCGATTGTGTCCAAGTTCGGCACCATGTATGTCAATTTGGATAACTTTAGACTCTTCGGCAATTCGCTTACCAAATGTCATCATCCAGTTAAATCTAGTACCAACAACGAGAACGACATCGGCACGCCTGAAAGCTCCAGAACGCGCTGCTGGAAACGACATTTCATGATCATCAGGCAACAAACCTCTGGACATTGGAGATGTATAAAACGGGATTCCTGTGCGCTCTACCAGAGTCCTGAGTTCGTCGTATGCCTGAGACCACCAGACACCTCCCCCAGCGAAAACAATAGGCCTTTTTGATTGCGACAATAGCTTTACAGCCTGTTTTATCAAATCGGGATCGCCTGCCGGACGGGCCCGCCCAGACACACGGGTAGCGGATGGAACCTCTGTTTCTTCTACCTTACCGTAGAGGACGTCCTCATTACAGTCCACGTAAACAGGACCGGGCCTACCGGAAGTGGATAGCCTGAACGCAGTGGATATGTGTTCCGGATAACGGGCAGGATCGGTAGGACGCATGACTGCTTTGGAGATAGGCTCAAACACTCCAACCTGATCCACCTCCTGAAACCCGTCTCGCCCAAAATCAGAAATCGGGCCTGCCCCACCTAGCGTGATCATTGGAGCGCAATCAGCCCATGCTGTGTATTGCCCAGTAAGTAAATTCAAGGTCCCCGGACCTGAAGCAGCTGTGGTAACCCCTGGCTTACCAGTCACCCGTGCGTACCCATGAGCCGCCATAGATGCTGCCTGCTCATGACGAAAATCGGTGACCTTTATTCCAAAGTCTTCAGCATTATTGATAATCTCGTAGTTTGGACCACCCATCAAAAAGAAAAGGTGCTCTACCCCTTCTTCCTTAAGCGTTCGGGCTACCAGATAACTTCCTTCTACTTCCATAATTGTTTCTCGATAATTTTTCAGTAAAGCAACGATAATTTATATTTCTATGTTTATCAGAATTTGCTGAACATTGGACTAAATCTCTGGTCTGTTTAATATCGACCTGTCGCACTTCAAACGATCACCTTCCGTGATCGGGGGATCCAACAAACCCTCCAAGGTTCCGAACTGTTCAGTCCCCGCCAGTTTAGACGTTTCAACTATCAACAACGTTTCACCTAAGAAATCATTTGTAGAAATAATCTCCAGTTCTACACCGGACTCTCCACGGTTGTGCCAGCACCCCAAAGGTAATGCTAGTCCAGTTACTTTGTATCCATACGCCTTAAACGCCGCAGCCTCGCACCCACCTGCACTCATCAACTGACGTTGCACTTTAAATCCTTGTTCTGATGATCTTATCCTCTCTACCGCAGTGTTCAAATACACTTCCGCCTCATAATCAAAGGTAGCGGTGCGATCACCCGTTCTAATCACAACGCCCTGCCCGATTTCTGCACCAGGCAATGCTGAACTCGTCTCCACAGAAACAATCACGGTATTCTTTGGGAGCAGTTGTTTTTCCGCCACTAAACGAGCACCAATTAATCCGACTTCTTCGGCCCTTGTGAAAAGCCCGTAAACGCTTCCTTGGACAGTTGATTCCGCTAGCATTTCGAGAGCTGTGAGAATAGCGGCACAACCCGCCAGATCATCGGCCGCACGCATACTAATTAAATCGTCATCAATGATGCAATCCGGTAAATCGGGAACCACAGGCCGTGGCAACCTGCCGAGGTCATGATCTCGATCAAGTTTCGCATACACCGTATCTGTTCCAAGCCAACCGGCCAATTCCCTTGTTTTCTGTAATTTGCCTTCTGCTTTCTCGGCGCCGGTAACAGTTGCTTTGAGACGACGACCACAAGCATCGATCACTAGAATAGTGGCGCCCTCTGTTCCGGCAGCAACACCCACCCCACCTAGCGTTTTTAACACAAGTTGATCGCCTCGTTGCGCCACAACCTCATATCCAGGGTGATCCATGTGTGCAACAAAGGCGATTCCGGGGGACCTGTGGTCAGTGCCTGATTTTTTCACAAGGACGTTTCCCCAAACATCCATTGAGACTTCAAGTCCAGCACGCTTAGCTCGGTCTCGCAGATAAGCCGCAGGGGCATCCTCCCAATAAGACGTCACCGGAAACTTTGCTAGATCGGACAATATTTCAAAGCTAGTGCATTGGATTAATTCAGTACGTGAGTCCATATTGTGATCACAAAACGCCCATTGTTTTTGAAAGAAATCAGAATGATACGGGTCAGAATCCTAAATCGCTGCGCTTATTAGTCTTCTAAGTTCTACAATGCACGCTATTCGCCATTTCACTATCTATGCACATATCGAATTGAGGTCGAACCAACATGCCTGATGTACTCGTTTTTTCTGGCCCTGCACTACCTTTGCTGGATATGGCAAAAGAGATGAAACCTGATGGTTGGAATCTACATCTGTGTACCAGCGATTCAACTGAAACGGAGGTCACAAAGGCAGCTGAGACAGCTGATTTCATTCTTGTCTTCGGACACGGCGTATCAGACACAGTATTACGGCTAGCAAAAAAAACTAAGCTTGTTCAGCTTTGCTCGGCAGGATTTGATGGAATCAATCTTAAACTTGCCGGAGAATTAGGTATCCCTGTAGCAAATAACGGGGGAGCAAATGCTATACCAGTCGCTGAATTTGCCATCACACTGATGCTTTCTACTATTCGACACCTCACAGTTGCAGCCGGAGATACTGTCGCAGGAGATTGGATGCGACCGGAAGTCGATGGACGTGATTCCCACGAACTATTTGGAACCACCGTGGGAATAATTGGTGCGGGAAGGATCGGGAGCACTGTCGCAGGCATGCTGCGTGGCTTCGAGACCACTACCCTTTACACAGACAAGATACGCAGCGAAAAAGCAGAAAATTTTGGGGCATCTAAAGTTGAATTAAATGAATTACTGGAACGATCAGATGTAGTCACATTGCACACTCCGCTCGATAGAAGCACACACGGATTAATTGGCAAGGCTGAATTACACCTTATGAAGAAAACAGCTATCCTCATCAACACATGCAGAGGTCCCGTTGTGCAGGAAGAAGCCCTAAACCAAGCTCTGCAAAACGGTGAAATCTGGGGCGCGGGTCTTGACGTTTTTGAACAAGAACCGGTGGATCCAAACAACCCTATACTCAATCGTGAAAACGTCGTAGCGGCACCGCATATCGCCGGAAAGAGTTACGAAAGTTACCCAAGAAGAGTACGATTTGCCTTCGAAAACATGATGAATGTGTGGCAGGGAGGCACTGCCGAAAGTATTGTCAACCCCGAATAGTAAAAAAGAGAATAATGAGTACAGAAGCGAAAAATATTAGAGTCCTATATTTAGGGCCCAGTGGACGCCCGGGTGTCTACACTGAAGATCTTGATCAACAAAGCAGAGCCGCAAAGGAAATGGGTGCAGAGTTTGTCGTTTATGACGGAAACAGCGAAGGGGAACTGATCGAAGCTCTCAAAGATACAGACGTAGCGATGAGCCAGGGCCATGGAATTTCGCCATCCCTTTTCAGGCACATGGGCAACAACGGGCGCTGCAAGGGCTTGATATCGTTTGGTCACGGCTACGACGGCATGGATCTAGACACAGCGGTCAAAAATGGTGTAATTCTTGCTAACACGGCGTCGTTCGGCACAGAGGAAGTTAGCAATCAAACAATGATGCATTTCCTGGTTTGTTCAAGAAAATTCGTCCTGCATGACAAACTAGTAAAAAACGGTACCTGGACGCGAGAGCATCTAGCCCCTATGGGTCACATCGCCGGTCAAACATTTGGGATCATCGGATTAGGAGATATTGGACGAGCAGTCGCAAGAAAAGCACTTTCATTCGGCATGAAAGTTATCGCATACGACCCCTTCGTATCTTCTTGGGATGCAAAGGAATATAACGTTGAAATGGTCGGCACGCCGCAAGAAATAGCCAAGCGCTCGGACTATGTTTCACCCCATACATACCTAACATCAGAAACGTACCACATGGTAAACGCAGAGTTCTTTGACATGATGAAAGCAACAGCGTACCTGATCAACTGTTCTCGAGGACCGGTGGTAGATGAAAAGGCGCTTATCGATGCACTAAGGAAAAAGAAAATTGCTGGCGCTGGCCTCGATGTATTCGAACAAGAACCTGTCGACCCAAGTAATCCGTTGTTGAAAATGGATAATGTTTCAGTCACGAGTCACTATGCTTCATATAGCGAAACCGCATGGAACCGTGCAAATACGCAGTTGGGTCAAGAAGCTATGCGGGTAGCCCTTGGATACTGGCCAATGTCATTGATAAACCCGGATGTTCGTTCAACCGTTAAACCCCGTAAGTGGGCAGTCAGCTGGGAGGTAATGCTGGCAGAACAAGGTAATTAGCTTGGGCTAAAGCACTAGTTGCAACCCAGGTCTTTGGTTTCAATTCACTGTTATGGAGCAATAAAAATGACAAAGCAAAGAGTCGTGGTTCTTGGACCTAATACCGATGATCCCTTGCATCACGAAAGAGCCGAAATGGCTGATCTAGATGTTGAATTCATCCAGGAATCGCCTCAATCAGAAGGTGAAGCTATTGAAGCTGTGCGAGGTGCCGATGCAATCATGATGCGAGGCGGCTGGGGCACCGAGCAAGTGATACGAGCAGCGGACCAAGCCAAAGTTCTTGCAGTCTACTCACACGGGTTCAACCATATAGATGTAGATGCTGCTACCGACATGGGCATCATAGTCACGAACGGTGCAGGAATGTGTGCCGAAGAAGTTTCGAATCAGGCTGTGACGATGGCCCTTGCCCTAAATCGGCAAGTTGTGCAAACCACCAATCAACTACGAGACACCGGTAACTGGGACCGGTCACCGTTCCTTCCGATTGAACCCATCGACGAGCAAACTCTCGGCATAGTGGGTTTTGGAAACATAGGGCGCCAAGTTGCTCGCAAACTCGGTCAGGGTTGGAGGATGGAAACACTTGTATACGACCCATACGTTGCCCCCTGGATTATCCGAGAATACAACGTTGAACAGGTTTTTGAAATCAACGAACTATGTGAGCGTTCGGATTACATTATCGTAGTGGTCCCGTTGAACACCGAAACATTCCACATGATCGGCGCCGAACAGTTCGATCACATGAAAGAATCTGCCTATTACATCAACGTTTGTCGAGGCTCGGTGACCGATGAGCCAGCGATGATCGATGCCCTTAAATCCGGGAAAATACGTGGGGCTGGCCTGGATGTATTCGAGCAAGAACCCGTCGACCCTAAAAACCCGTTACTACAGATGAATAATGTGATCACTGCAATGCACCTGGCAGGTGCTTCTACGCGTTCCGCTTGGCTTGCACCACAACGCGCGTCACAACAGGTAGCAGCAGTTTTAAGAGGGGAATGGCCCAGTGCTGGCCAAAATCCAGAGGTGACGGCGAAACTTGAAGCAAAAACTCGAATGCCCGGTTCAGCTGGAAAAATCAACAATCCCGCAAGTTAGCTAATGACCATTGCTAAAAACTAGGTCGACGCAGTTTCAAGCTGCGTCGACTTTTTTATTTCTTTATTTCGTAAAATCACCGAACTCCTTCATCCAAATAAAAATACAGCCCATATTCAAACATGCCCACAAAACTACGCATCGCCACACTTGGGATCCACCACGAGACAAACACATTCGCCAGTAATAAAACGACCATGGCGGCGTTCGAACAATCAGGTTTACAAACTTATGCTGTTCAACGCGGGCAACAGTACTACGACATGCATAAATCAGCCCAAACATCTATGGCCGGTTTCATACAGGCTTCAGAAAAACATAATTTCGATCTGGTGCCATTGATTTTTGCTGCAACTGATCCAGCAGGCACCATTAGTAAACAGGTGTTCGACACGATCGGCGGTGAAGCTTTAGACATGCTCCGGGCCCAAGGGCCATTTGACGCAATACTAATAAACCAAATGGGAGCAGCCGTATCAGAAGAATACCCGGACATGGACGGAGAACTGGCTCGCCGCGTAAGAGAAATCGTAGGTCCCAATGTACCTGTCGCTATGACACTAGACCTGCACGCTAACGTGTCACAATTAATGGCCGACATGACCGATGCCCTCGTCATTTACAAAACTAACCCACATACGGATGCAGTACCTCGGGCCCACGATGCCTGTGATCTGATTTTAAGAATGATCACCGAAAACTGGCGACCTGCGAAATGGCTTGAACAGCCGCCTATGGTGATTGGAATATTTCAACATGACACACGTGTCATGCCTATGAAAGCTGTGATCGACGATCTGGAGTCGGTGCTTCGGTGGCCTGGCGTCGTCGGTGGCTCGGTTGGGCAAGGATACCCTTGGTCTGATGTCCAGGAAAACGGTCTAGCGTGCTATGCCCTGCACGAAGATTCAGTCGGACAAGCTAAGAAAGCAGCTCAGTGGATAGCGCGACGGGCTTGGTCGAATCGAAAAGAGCTATACCAGCCTGCAGGGCCCACACCATCAGAAGCGGTTGCATACGCACTAGAAAGAGCCAGTGTTAAACCTGAAAAGTCAGGTCCAATCGTGCTCTTGGATGTCGGTGACAACATCGGGGCCGGAAGTTCAGGAGACAGCACTTTCCTGCTTGCGGAAGCTCTAAAGCAGGGTGCCAAGTCATGGCTGCAGACCATTCGTGACCCCGAAGCAATTGAAGCCTGTTTAACAGCAGGCATAGGAAAGACCATTACAGTGAAAGTCGGAGGGAAAACAGACTCGATGCATGGTAAGCCAGTACAACTGACTGGGAGAATCACTCGGATATCTGATGGAAGGTTCGAAGACGCAGGAATCGTCCATGCGGGCTGGAGATTCTTTGATGGCGGAACTACAGTGGTTATCGAATCCGACGAAGGACCAACTATTGCTTTAGTTACAACCAGAGTTGGAAATATGAGCCGTGAACAGTTCTATTCTCTCGGCTACCGTCCCGAAAATTTCGACATCGTTATTGCCAAGGGCGTGGTGTCTCCGCGCCCTGCATACCAACCGATCGCCAATGAAATGATCACGGTCAATACGCCTGGTGCAACCTCCGGGGATATGTCTACATTCCAATACAAGAACGTACGGAACTCTTTATACCCGCTGGACCTAAACGCAAAGTACATCAGCGACTAAAAAAACACCTGACTGGACTATCGTTTATTAATTACGTCAGCCACAGGATCCCAGCCATCCATCCACGATTCGCCAGTAGCATATGCAAACAGATCCCTAACTTCATCACCGCTAAGTTCACTACGCCACTCAACGTTACGAGTTAAGTCCCCATCAATTTTGAGTCGAATCACCTCATCCAGTTCAATTCGATACTTAACACCTTTATAAACGTGTTCGGCTTTAGCCTTATCAATACCATAATCCCGAACAGGAAATGTGTGCTTAGTGACGTAGTCCCACGCTAACCTAACTCTGTTCAACCGCATTTTGAAATCTTTTGCTCGATACCAGGTCTCCATGTCGGATCGACCGAATATGAACGGAAGACGAAAATCCGGGTCCGATATCAGCCATTCATTTCGAGTCAGACTGACCTTGAGTCCGGTGACCTCCTCACCTGTGTGCCTCAGGCTCACTTGACTCACTATTCCATCCGCAAAATGTGTCACATCCAGAGAATTTTCAGCTAATCCCCATTCCTGTTCACGCCAGACACACGATGCAACTCCATCTCTCAGAATTATTTTGTGAGTCATCTGACGGAATTCATCGTCTTCAACTACGTGTCGTATATCTAGTGACCCGCGCTGTTCTCGTCCGAATTTTGTGTTACGAATCGGAGTCGTTGCTCGTTGGTAGTAATGATCAAAAAGAGATTCAACTGACATAATATTTAAAGGGTGCACTCAAGATTGTTGTAGTGAGATCAGGACGCGCGATTGTACCTGTTTGAAAAGTGGATCTAAACGCCAAGAGTAATCAACTCAGATTGCTATACCAATCCTGCCCTTGTCTAAATAGGTCTACGATTTCTTTGCGCTGACCATCCGAGTAAAAGCGTCCTTTAGTTTTGACCCAGTCAATACCCTCTCCTATACGTTCGGTGAAATACGTTGCTGAGTTGAAACTTGCCTCAGAGCGAATATAGGTACCTTTAATATAAACGGGGCTCGTGTGCGCCCAAATTGGCTGGTTAAAAGAATCACGTGAACCCGATCCAACTCGAGCTCCAATCCACCCATCAGATTCAGCCACAAGATCGGTTTCAATATGCCCGGAATTACTGCCTTCAGGGAAGTCACGTCGCTCTACGGCTTCACCATTCAAAACAATTTCTACGCGTTCCACGGGATGATGTGAATGCCAGTTAACTTCAACCGGTAAACGAGAACCTTTTTCCACCTCTATAGTCCCGCCAGGTTCCTTGCCGGCAACCATGAGAAATAGCGCCGGACCATTGGTAATGAACGTTCGGCCATTGCGTACTCCGTCAAGCCATGACTCATAGGCAAATTTTCCATCGGTCTGTGAATAAACCCTGTTTGCTGAACTGACAAACCAGTCAGAGCCCGTCGAAACCGGCATCTTAATCCCGGTATTCAGCATGTGGTACCAGTAAAGATATTCGACATCGTTCCAAAATGGATCAAAAAGATTCATAGCGTGAACTTTTCCAAGGGCAGCTGCAACCGGAGCCTCCATTCCTTGTCCGTTGTGGCACCAGATTACAAGACCGCCCTGATCATTCGCCTGGTCACACGCATGACTAAGAGGTGGGTAATCAGGATCGAATTGGTCAACCAACAGACCACGACTTATCGGTTCGACCTGATTATGAATATTCAACAACATCACATGTCCGTAACCAATTTTGAATGGATCATGATTGTGACGGGTCTCCTCACCACTTTGCACATAGTGATGAGTGTCGGTGTACTCGGTGAGCATTCCAGGGGGGTATTTATTAGTCGCATAATCAAGATCCCATCGCTTGAGAATCGACACAGCAGTCATACGCAGATCTTCAACCCTCGAGTCATATGCTAGTCTCCGGTCTGGATCACTTTCTTTCTCATCATAATGAATATGAGTATTGCCAGGATGCCAGCCCCTATTCGGAAGATCAGACCAACGTTCTAACTGGATATCTAAAGAGAAATCCGAGGAACCACCGACTTCGATTGTCGCCTGCCACGGCGTAAATTCCGTTCCACGCTCAACTAACACACGGTGATAACCGCGTTTTGTATCTAGGGAAAACTGGCCGTCACTGTAAAAGAACGGCTCACCTGGCCCAACTTTCCACATGGCATCCGCGGGGGCAATATTTTCACCACCAGGATCGAGCACCTGAACTCTCGCCTGAAGAATAGCTCCCGTAATACCATCTCTTATTTCACCGATGATCTTGGGCATATCGTTTCGTGTCCTTGATGTTACTTATCGGAGGTGATCGTGCTACGTTAGCCCTCAGACTAAAAATCAGCAACAAACCAGAGAGATAAAACTCCTGAATAAAGGGGAAAGCAAATGGCAACGACCTGGCAGGGAGTGAACGACGCGATAGCGGACACAGTTGAGGGTCCGATCCCACCTCGAGTGGATAAACCAATTGGACCTGGAAGACTGCACATCAAAGTAGATGAAATAGTAGCTCGTAGAGGTCCTGCTCCTTGGATAGAACTCTGTATCGAAGATGAACGTAACCTGGGAACACTTATCGCGTCTGCACCTGGTCAAGGTAACCGCGCCCACTGGCATAGTAACTTCGACGAATGGTGGGTTGTAATGGGTGGAAAACTACGCTGGGAGTTGACAGGAGGGGAGATTATCCAGGCCGTCAAGGGCGATATCGTTTGGATCCCGCGCGGGACAGTACACCATATCGTCACGGAAGGTGATGAAATGAGCCTTAGATTCGCTGTCGCCATGCCACCAGCTGTTCACGTCTGGCAGGACGAGTGCGAAAACTGCGACTTAACCTGGGAACCTGCAGAACCAGACTAAGGACTTCAGAAGGAAGTAAATTTTCGACTAAAAGCCAGAATAGGTAGCGGCCAGCACAAGAATACCAAGAATCACACAATAAACGATAAACGGTCTGAACGAACGAGTCTTGAGAAACCTGATGAGCCCAGCTATCACCAGATATCCAGTAAAAGCCGAGATACATGCACCCAACAAGGCTGCGTACCAGTTCACAGGTGCTGCGGCATTTACTGAATTGGCAGCAAGCAACAAGCCCGCCCCAGCGATGGCTGGAGTCGCTAGCAGCATGGAAAATCTAGCGGCGGCAGCACGAGTCATTCCAAGCCCGATAGCAATTGATATTGTCATTCCAGACCGCGAAATACCGGGAAGTACTGACAGCATTTGAGCAAATCCGATGATCACAGAATCAGGCAACCTCAAAGTAGATAGATCCCGGTTACGGCGGCCGACGAGCTCGCCAACCAGTAAAACGACAGCGGTGACTAACAATGACCATCCGACCGCCTCGGGTGTACGGAAATTAGTCTCAATACTGTCTTTCATCAACAAACCTCCGATTGCCAACGGTACTGTTCCCATTAGGATCAAAAGTACAAGGGACCTCGCCCGTATCACCCCTCCTGAATCATCAACCTCTACTAGTTGATTTCTGCCGATACCGAAGAACAGTTGAATCCATTCCCGCCTAAAATATGTGATAACCGCAGCCAAAGTGCCAACGTGAACTGCGGTATCGAAAACCAATCCTTGATCAGGCCAATTAAACAGCCATGATCCGAGAATTAAGTGACCGCTGCTGCTTATAGGCAGGAATTCAGTGATTCCTTGCACAACTGCGAGAGCGATGATCTGGATGAAAGACATTAGTTTCTAGTGCCGTCCGGCTTGGATATTGTGACCACAAGCGCTCAAGCACTTGTGTATCGAGTATCGTTATAGCACGTTACACTACCGCCACAAGACAATAATTAAATGCCCGTTTCAGTGCTTTCGGGCTTCCTTTAGTGCTTAGAGAGTGAGAGAAACCTCATGCCCCATAAAGTTGCCGATCCCATATTTCAGTTCAATGCTCCTGGCCCCAAACCAAACGGTCTTCAAGCTGCAGATGATGGTCTTTGGATCATCGATCAGGGTGACAACCACGTGTATAAAGTCGACTGGTCGACTGGTGAGGTTTTACACGATATCCCAACGGAAACCGAACACTCAAGCGGAATCACGCTTGGCGGTGGTTACGTTTGGGTCGCATCTACATATAGTTGCGAAATATTTCAAATAGAAATCGATACCGGGAAAACCATAGAAAAATATCCATCTCCTGGCGCCGGGATCAACGCAACACGTGAACATCTTGACGCAGAAGCAGGGAGGAAATCCCAAGCGACAGGTGATCATGGTCTGGAATGGAAAAACGGAAACCTATACATCGCCTCACCACCCTCGCAATATGTCCATGTAATGGACACTTCAAACTGGAGCGAAATACACAAAATGAAAGCCCCGGGGTTCCGTGTCCATGGACTCTCATGGGCCGAGCAGGAAGGTCACGTCTGGATTGCTGATACAGCATTTGGCGTGGTAAGCCGGCATCGTCTTGAAGATGGCCGCTGTTACGACGCTTTCAGGGTGAACGATCCAGTTCAAGTACACGGAATGACCATAAGGGAAAATCGTCTCTGGTACGCTGATGACCGAGGACCGATTGGCTTCTTAGACGTCTTGATGGAACCAACGTTCTAGGTCCATTTTTACAACTGCTATTACATCCCAGGATAAACGCCTAAGAGTGAAAGCAACATTACGCCAAACGACGAGAACATTAACGACCTAGTCGTCATCTCTAACTTTAGACATACCCCCTCAGACATAGAACAGTTTGAAAACAGGACCGAACTTTGAAAACTATTTACGTAACCGGTTCTACAGGAAAAGCCGGTCAATACATCGTCCAGGATCTCCTTGAAAATGGTTACAACGTGGTTGGAATCGATAAAAATCCACCTAGCGACACGGGCATTGTTCAACCACAGGACTATACATTCAAGACTGTGGATGTGACCGATTTCGGTCAAGTTCTCTCTAGCATGCAAGGCTGTGATGCTGTGATCCATATGGCAGCTATCACAAACCCCGTCATAGCTCCTGAGCACGAAGTTTTCCGAGTCAACATGACCTCCACCTGGAACATACTTGAATCAGCTGAATCATTAGGGATCACCAAGATCGTCCTGGCTTCTTCAGTAAATGCCATCGGTGCAATTTTTTCGAAAAACGTCACTGCCCGACCATATTTCCCTATAGATGAATTACAGCCTACTTTCGCCGAAGACGCGTATTCATTAGGTAAATGGTTGGGCGAGGAAATGGCCGAGGCATTCGTAAGGCGTCGACCCGGTAAAGTACAAATCGCCAGCGTCCGATTTCACGGACTGATGGATCAAAAACGGCAGAGCGAACTCAATGCTGCCCCTAAACGTGCTGGTGCATACGACAGTAATGCTAAACATTTTTGGGGTTGGAGCGATATCAGTGAATCAGCCCGAGCCTGTGTACTGGCGATCGAAGCAAACTTTGAAGGTCACGAGGCGTTTTTCATCAACAATGAGGACACTTCTGCTGACGAACCGACGGAAGAATTAATAAAAAATGTTTATCCGCAAGCTGAAATCCGTAAACATATGCCAGGGAATTCGACTGCCATATCGATAGAAAAAGCCAAAAGAATACTCGGTTGGGACCCAAAAACTACGTGGCGCGACGCTTGATGGAGCCGGTAACAGAAAATTCCTGAGTTAAACTTTTAACTAATCGAAAACGCCATACGCCTTTAATTTCCTGAGAAATACAGCAAAGGTTATTTAATTGACCTCTCCATCACACCCAGTACCAAAGCACAGGGCAGCAAGAAAAGTCTTGACTGTCCTAGGTCCGATAGAACCCGCAAAAGTTGGAATCACAACCACCCACGAACATTTACTAATCGATTTCAGTGTGGTTTTCAACGAACCGAAAGAGGCTTCCGAGCGCAAATTGATGGATGAAGATGTCTCAATAAAAAACCTCGGGTGGATCCGATATAACTGGGCCAGTAACCGCGATAATTTACGAATCCTCGATGAAGAAACTTCAACTTGGGAAGCACGTCAATATTTCAACGCCGGCGGAAGCACCATCGTTGATGTGACCTCGGTCGGACTCGCACGTGACCCTCAAGCACTGGCACGTATCTCTAGAGCTACCGGCCTGAATATTGTGATGGGAGCCGGCAATTATGTACAGATGAGTCACCCTCCCGAACTACAGGAGCTCTCTGTCGAACAAGTAGCGGGACAGATAATCCACGATGTAGAACAAGGGGTCGGCGATACCGGCATCCGATCCGGAATCATTGGTGAAATAGGTTGTTCGTGGCCATGGCACGAATCCGAAAAGAAAGTTCTTGAAGCTGCAGTGATAGCCCAGCGCGAAACGGGCGCCCCCTTATTGATTCACCCTGGACGCAATCAGCGCGCACCTATCGATTTACTCAACGCCGTTGAAAAATGGGGTGGAAACCTCAGCCGGACAGTCATGGGGCACATAGAACGCACAGTCTATGACCGCGGCATCCTCAATGAACTTATCAATTCAGGTGCGTATCTAAACTTCGACTTATTTGGCCATGAATCGTCATTCTATCCGTTGGCGCCAGATTCATATATTCCTGCCGATCACGAACGCATTGAGATGGTCGAATACATGGTTTCTGAAGGGAAACAGGGATCTGTACTGCTTGCACACGACATTTGCACCAAGCACCGCCTGAAGACCTACGGAGGGCACGGGTTCGATCACATTTTAACTCGAGTAGTACCACGAATGCGGGCACGTGGAATGGAAGAAGAGAAAATACGACTTATTCTGGTAGACAACCCGACCCGGATGCTGACATTCGACTGAACCGTATATTCACTCTTCTTGTCACCCAGTTTTCACTCAAACCATTGGATTCACTAAATTTTCGCAAACATACATAAGCAAACATCCACTTGAGAAAATCTTTCTAGTTCTGTTTTGGATCCTGAGCATCACGTTGATCCAGAACAGTAATCAACTCATTTGCACGTTCGATTATTGAAGGTAGCTTTGGATCTTGGGCCAGTGAAATAGCTTCCTCGAGATCTGCGCGTGCCAACTCGTTTTCAGTGTCGGCCTGAATGTAAAGTAGCGCCCTATCGATATATAACGCAGCTTGAGCGGGTGCAAGTTCAATAGCTTTATTGAAATCATCTAAAGCTAAGTGACCGACTCCGAGCACGTCACGAAAAAACCGACCACGCCACCACCAAGTGGCACCGTCGTCCGAACCAGTTGCAACGGCAATGTCAAACCATTCAAGAGCTTTCTCTGGGTCACCTTTTGTCGCATGAACTCGGCCCAATACCAATTGCCCTGCAACGGACTCCTCATCCAGTTCAACGGCACGCGTGGCGTCTCTAAATGCACCATCAACATCTTCTAAGCCGATGCGCGCCATCGCCCGGTTAGCATATGCAATAGCAAGATTAGGTTTAAGCTCTATAGCACGATCGAAATCGAGCATAGCTTCCTCAAATCTTCCTTGAAGCATCAAAGATTGACCACGTCCATCCCAGCCACGTGCAAATCCAGGCTCTAGCTCCGTGACGGTAGTGAAAGTTCTTTCTGCATCAACGTATTCACCACGGCCCATCAAGTTGAATGCATTAATGTAAAAACTAACGCTCTCAGTTTCAGAGACGGTTTCCTTCTCAATGGTTGGATGAGATGTCGCTGTTGGATTTGACCGAATCACCACCTCAGACTTGGCTGTCGGCTGAGGTTCAAGAAATGTTTCAGACTCGGTCGTCGCATCAGTATCCAGCCCTTCACCACCCTTATCAAGTGGAACGTCTGAACATGCAGCCACAAGCAATATCATTAACGAAAATACGGTCTTGGATAACCATCTTGAATAGTGACCCAATCTTAACGTAGGCAATCGATTCACTTGAGCTCGATATCCAGTCTTTTTCAGAGTATTTCGGTTCAAAATTCTAAAGCACTAAAATCCAAGTCAAGCAGCTGATAGTTCAGCGACAAGTATCTCAACGGATAATCTGTCATCCATTTCACCTTTTTTTATAGCAAGATCAGCCGCTAATAAACGCCGGTGAATATTCGCAAGTTGCTCAATGTTAAAATTAGACGACTGACGAATTGTTTTATCAAGTGCCCAAGAATTTGTAAGGCCGATACGCTTACCAATCTCCTCTTGATTCACTAACTGTGCTCGAAGATCTATTGTCAGAATGAGCAATCGGACCTGTCTAGACAACATGCGTAAGACACCATGAATCGTCTCACCGCCTGATAACAATATGTACAGCAGTCGAAGCGCAACGGCTGGTCGACGAGCAAATACTGCGTCGATGGCTTCAAAAATATTGGCATCACGAGAATCAGGTACCATCAGATTAATATCGGACTGACTAATCTCGCGGTCCCCAGCATACAATGCCAGTTTCTTAATTTCCTGGTCAAGCAATCTAATGTCTGAACCCACGAGTGACCCAATCCGTGCCACAGATTCACGGGATGCAGTGGAGTCATAGTAAGCGAATCGATCGCGAATCCAAGCCTCAAGTTCCCCACGCTCCTTTTTTTGAAATCTTTGCACATTTGCACTGGGGCCAACCGATCTCAATGCCACGGCATTCTCACGCAACGTAATTTGCTCAATAAATACAAGTTCAGTTGTGGCAGGCAAAGAACTTAATGATTCACTTAAATCTCGCCATTCGTCTCCTAATGATTTATCCCGACTTTGTATGCGCTCCAAAACACCGTATACAAGCACTAAACGACGATCAGCCATAAACGGATACATCTGACAGGCACCGATCACCTCATCCAACTGAATTGATCTTCCCTCAAAAATAGTAGTATTTGGATCGCGTATTTCGTCGGGGCCAATAGAAGCTCGTATCCTAGATAACGCTTCGGATCTAGAATATTCGTCTTCACCATGCAGAACTCTAATCATCTATGTCCTTGATACGCTAACTATGGTCGTTTAGGTCCATCTGTAGATACACTTTTTAACATGTTTAGACTCTTGCCCATACTTTACATTGTTGTGCCTTTCTTGAAATTAGTATGGCGGCTGTTGAGAGACAGGCGGGTTCCCTTATTCACGAAAATTATTCCGGTGATAGCTTTCTTATATCTTGCATGGCCAACTGACGTTATTAAAGACTTTATCCCGATCTTGGGGCACTTGGACGATTTAATTATAGTAAGCCTACTACTACTACTTTTCATCGCTGCTTCCCCGGGTCAGGTTGTTGCAGATCAAACTATAGGAAAAAAGCTCCGGGATTTACAGCGGCAATATGGACAAGATGAAAAAAAAGAACCCAGTCAAGCTAAGACCGTAGAAGCCGAGATCAGATACGTAGAAGATGATGATGATGAAAATCGCGAACAAAAATAAATTAGTTGCTTAGTTAGGCAGAACTAGCAGTACGATTAAATATCCGTAATAAGCATAGTTATTCAATAACCCTGACAGTCGAAGAAAAGTTAACGTCATTTTTTATGAAGATCGGCATTATTGGTCTACCTTCCAGCGGTAAGACAACCATATTCAACGCATTAACACGCGGGAAAGCAGAAACCGGGGGGTTCGGTGCACCCCGTTCAGCTAACGTAGGTGTCGCCCATGTCCCTGATGATCGCGTGGATATCCTCACAGACATATTCAAATCAAAGAAAAAGATTTACGCCGAAGTCACATATGTTGATATCCCCGGAAGCAGTTCAGGGGATATGTTCACGGGGGAAGCTATCACTCATCTGCAGAAGGTGGATGCAATTTTGCACGTAGCCCGCGCGTTTGAAGACGCATCGGTACCTCACACCGAGGGAGCAATCGATTATAAACGTGATATAGAAAAAGCTGCATTCGATATCTTATTTGCCGATATAGCACTAATTGAAAATCGAATTGAGCGTATCGGCGCCAACTTAAAAGCCCTGAAAGCATCCGAGCGCGATGAAGCGGTCAAAAATATCGAATCTCTCAAGCAAATACAGGTGGATCTTGAAAACGGAATAGCTTTTAGAGACCGTACATTAAACCCATCACAGAAACGTGCCATTTCTGACACATTTACGCTGAGTAGCCTTCCGCTCCTTTTTGCCGTGAATATCGGAGAAAGTGATATCGTAAGTACCGACTCCATGGAACAAGAATTAGACGAGCTACTACCTGGCAAATATACGGGTGCAGCTGTCATCTGTGGAAGCCTCGAAGCTGAATTAGTCGACATGCCTTTAGAAGAAGAGATCGAGATGCGGTCAGGGCTTAATGCTGGAGAGTCGGGCCTTTGGCGAATGATCAAGCTCTCTTACCGAGTTCTTGGGCTAAGTTCATTCCTTACTGTAGGTGAAGATGAGACTCGGGCTTGGACGATAATTAACGGAACGCTAGCTCCAAAGGCTGCAGGAGTGATTCACTCTGATATCGAGAGAGGGTTTATCCGCGCAGAAACAATAACATATGAGGATTTCATGGATTGTGGAACGATGACGGAAGCACGTAACCGAGGATTATTAAGACAAGAAGGGCGCGAATATGTCGTGCAAGATGGCGATATCGTGAATTTCTTGTTTTCGGTGTAAATTCAATCAAATAATAATGATATGGGGGACATTTATGGGCGCTGAAGAGATCGGTTCGATTGGCAAGGCAACCGCCGGGGACATTTTAACTAGCCGAAAAATTTACTTAGTCACGATGGTCCAGCCGTCACCGGGTGCACCGGACGGATTCGAACAACGCTACAACGCATATTGGTCCGCAGTCGAAGAGCAGATATCAAAGATCGAAACCACGGCGGGAACTGTCAACCGTATCTTCGCCGAAGGGATAATCGGACGTGGTGACGACGCAATGTTGATGGTGCAACAATCTAATCCCGGAGCTCACAGCCTCGTCCGACAAAGAGTATCAGCGGGTGCGGTATTTGAGGAATTTGAAGATACAGACCTTTTTGGGCAGGTCATCGATTGGGGTCGCTGCCTGCAAGTTGGACTCATCAATCAGACCGTAGCGGATGAAATCCAAACCAAATATACAGAAGCTTCAGAAAAGCGTGGCAAACATCTCCTGAAACAATTGGATAAAGGTATCCTCGAATCAGAAGCAGGATTATTACTTAGCGGGGATCCATCTATAACCATGCCTGACGGTATTGAAAAATTTTTGATTTCACCCCCTGAGCTTGATGAACTCCAGCGATGGGTACAACAAACCAATGAAGCTATCAGAGAGCAGATGGCCGAAGAACAGGAACGTGCAAGATCCGGAGCAACCCCAACAGCACCAAGCAAAGATGAGCAGGCCGAAGGAGACTCGAAATCTCAGCTGTGGACTCCGGGCTGATTCTCCAAGACCTACATATGGAAATTGAATGCCAAACCTTGCGCAAATTAAACACAACCCACCATCTTACGAACAAGGTATCGGGTTATATGTGCATATTCCGTTTTGCCAAACAAAATGCTCGTACTGCGACTTCAACACATACGAGCGCATAGAAGATCAAATACCAAACTATGTAAGCGCGTTGAAAAACGAGATAAAGGCATGGAGCGATTTACTATCACAGCCTGTGGTCCACACAATATTTCTAGGTGGAGGAACACCGTCTTATCTCCCCGTAGACGACATCAAACACATCCTGTCAACAATTCATTCAAATTACAAAGTCCAGGACTCAGCTGAAATCACCATGGAATGTAACCCCGGTGACATCACGCTGGAGCAAGCATCCGGATGGTCTGATGCAAAAGTTAATCGTGTCTCCATGGGTGTCCAAAGTTTCAATGACGGTTTATTAGCGCTTCTTGGCCGACGTCATACAGCGAATGAAGCGAAGCAGGCCTTTCACACTCTCCGAAAAGTGGGTTTTAAGAATCAATCTCTAGATCTTATATATGGCCTTCCGCACCAATCCGCCAGCCAATGGTCCCACACTCTCGATGAAGCAATAGAGCTCGGTTCTGATCACATATCGCTTTATTCTTTACAGATCGAAGAAGGTACACCTTTAGCGGTAGACGTTAAAAAAGGGCGCTACCCTATCCCTGACGATGACCTCGCTGCAGAAATGTACGAGGAAGCCCAGCGCAAATTAACAGCTAACGGATTCTCACAGTACGAAATTTCTAACTGGGCAAAACCAGGGATGGAATCACAACACAACACTATTTACTGGCTAAATGAGCCGTACCTTGGAGTCGGTGCCGGAGCTCATTCATGGTTAGAAGGACAAAGATTTTTCAATTTGAAATCACCAACCAGATACGTTACTGCAATGGACAATAATTACAAAGAAATCAACCAAGGTTCAATAGCCACAATGCAGGAACCATTTGGACCGGTCGCACAGATCGACGTCACTACCGCCGCTATTGATATGGGTGAAACTATGATGATGGGAATGCGGCTCAACGAAGGGGTAAGCCACAAAAGATTTGAAAAACGATTCGGAACAGCACTTAACAAGATTTTCTCGAAAGAACTAGATCGATTGGTAGCGCTAGATCTTGTGGAAATAACAGATAAAAGCGTACGCCTGAGTGATAAAGGTCGATTACTTGGCAACGAGGTGTTCGCTGAATTCATCAGTGAACAGTAATTTGGCGATAGCAACATTTCGTTTAAGATGCGTAGACATCTAAAATCATACAAAAGTAACTTGCCCGAATATTCAATTATCGTTTTATAAATCATGAAAGTAATTACAAGTT
>Ga0209034_10000356_pt1 | contig 22937 bp, 21 predicted proteins | sample MarorgKNORR_S2LV_2_FD_188219 | JGI IMG/M metagenome (GOLD analysis project Ga0209034, IMG submission 188219) | Marine microbial communities from the Southern Atlantic Ocean, analyzing organic carbon cycling - 250m_A/KNORR_S2/LV (SPAdes) (version 2) | ecosystem: Environmental > Aquatic > Marine... | reverse complement strand
CGCCGCGCCGTGCCGTTGCCTGACGGGGAGTCCAATTTCTTTGGCCCCGGCTCGGTAGTCTGGAGTTGCACCCGGTTTTAGTGTGTACATCCGAAAATCGTAAATCATTGTTTCTCCCAGAAGGTTTTGTGATTATATGCAGAGAATGGAGTTATTTTAAATATTGAGACACGGAATATTCTGGTCGCTGGTTTCGTTTACGAAACCAGCATTAATTCAATTCTTGGTCGAATTTAAAGCAAATGATTAAAGCGTTGACTGGATAGCGTGCCTGTGTCTGGTGGCTGTCAAAATATACCAAAAGTCCAAAACTAAAGCCCTCTGAAAACATTCAGAGGGCTATTTTGTGACTAGTAAAATTGGTGCCGGGAGAGGGACTCGAACCCACACATCCGTTAAGATAGCGGATTTTAAGTCCGCCGCGTCTACCATTCCGCCATCCCGGCTTTTTCAGCCGGGTCATTCCGGCTTAATCATCTGGGTGTTTGGGACTCTTGAAAGTGAAACTGAGGGGGTAGAATGTTCTGTGTGAGTCACGCCTGCGGCTAACTTGAACGGTGTATATCTGGAGATATTAATTGGAGGCGACGGGCGGATTCGAACCGCCGAATAGAGGTTTTGCAGACCTCCGCCTTAACCACTTGGCTACGTCGCCCCGTTATCCTGTCCAGTCGCATTGCTCTACCCAGACTAATCTATCAAGGTACTAAACTAATAACGCTCTATTGAACGTACTGGGTGATTTACTTTTACAATGCACCTAAAGAATGCACCGTGATAGGCTGCCGAATAGTGGTGCCGAGGGTGGGATTTGAACCCACACAGGCTTACGCCCACGGCCCCCTCAAGACCGCGTGTCTACCAGTTCCACCACCTCGGCCCAGCCGTGCGCGTGAATATTATATCACCTCTTAGGCATGCCGACACCCCTGATTATGCCTGAATACCGACTCAGCTTTATATGGCAAACTTGCGAACTGCTCAACCAGATATATCGTGGCCTGATGTGCCGAACACCCAGGCATTGAAACCCCTATAATAAGCTAATGTTTTGGGAGCCAGAAGGGAAACAAGTCAGCCTCAAGGTCTTTGACAACGAACCTACGGCCCGCATGGCGGAGCAGCGTTTGAATCTGGAAGGTGTTCGGTGTCTGGTTAAGTCCCTACGCGGCGGACCAGGCCTATGGGGGACCGCCTATAACTTACCCCATGACCTACTGGTTCACGAAAGTGACGAGATGCAGGCCAGGGATATCTTGAAAATACCGCCCAATGAGGTGATCGAACAGCAACTCGGATTCGATTCAGGCTATGAGAAACCTTCTCCAGTGATATCCCAGTGGAGAATCTCTATAATCATCGTCGTTGTTGCCTTAATAGCCTTTACGATTGGGGTAGCAAATAGGGTAATAAGTTAGCGGCTGGTTATCAGTGGCTAAGGCAATAGTAACGCTAGTCTCAACAGTTGCCAGTCGTTAAACATGCAGAAATTACCATTAGAACCTATTAGCGCCATCACCTTTGATCTGTATGGAACCTTATTGGATCTGGTAGCCAGTTTTGCTTCAGGGTTCGAGGGCTTCCTGAAGTCTAAAAATTATTCAGGCAACGCAGAGGAAGTTGTACAGGCGTGGGAAATCGCCTATCTCCATGAAAGTAACGTGGACTCGCTCTTGGGCCGACCTAGGACGCCCTTTGAGGTGGTCCGCCGGATTACCCTCAGCCAATTGCTCTTCAGGCTGAAGATACCGCACACCAAGGACGACATCGGAGAGTTAGTCACCACCAAGGCGACACCAACCTTGTTTCCAGACGTGAAAGAACACTTGACTCGACTCCAGGGGAAATTCCAAATGGCAGTCCTGTCGAACGGAGATTTGGAATCACTGAATAGAGTAATCAATGGACTGGATATACCGGTGGACCTGGCAATCTCGGCTGAGCAGGCTGGGTTTTATAAGCCCCATGCTGGGGTGTACCAGCACGCTGTTAAAGAATTAGGGTTGCCTGAAACTGAAGTGCTTCACGTGGCAGCCCACGCCTGGGATATTAGAGGGGCACGGGCTGCAGGGATGGCTGGCGCTTACATAAATCGATATGGCATACCCTACGTCGATACCGATGGTTCTCAACCAGAATTGGAAGTTTCAAACTTAGCCGAGTTGTCCGACCGTTTGACCTAGTTTATGTTTGGAGATTGGGTTAGACGTAGATTCGGATTAAGAAAAATAAACCCAATCGAGTATGGCCTCGGTGTTTGCGGGATTCAAGAAATTTGTCCCTGATTTGAGGAGAGAACAGTGTCTACAAGGTTGGGCATAGAATTGGTTGTGGAGCCGGAGTTTACTGCCAAAGCCTATCGCACGCGAAATATAGTTTGCGGACAATATGGATCTTGGGCAGCCGAAATGCATATGCTGAGAATGAACGTGGTTAGCTATTTCCGATGTTCAGACACCAATGTAGACTTGCTGGCCGACGGTGTTGGTCGCTTGGCAGAAGATAGCCGAAAGCGCAGTCCCAGGTTTTCCATCGATTGTTTGGGTGTGGCCAGTGGGAGAAACGAGAGCGGCGAAGGTTCCAATGGAGAGAGCAATAATATATACCTGGATTTCCGGCATGTCGACGCCAATCACCCTCTAACCAGACTGCATGATGAGGCATCCTTGCTGGTAAGAGGGCTACCCGGTACCAATCTGTCTGTTGAGAACAATGCGTATCATCCCAAGATCAATCTGATGGAATATGCCAATCTACCGCCCATTGTCATGGCTGACGCTACAGAATTTGCCAAAGGTGTTGCTAAAGACGTGGGAGTTCCGGTTGTTGCCAGTGCCTGGAGGCTGGTGCTGTTGCGTTATCACTCAGAAGCCGCCGGTGATGACTGGAGTCACGGCAGTTGGGCTAACGACGTTAGTTGGGAGTACCTCTCCAGTTACACCCTGTAGGCATGCTTAATAATTATTTCTTTCGAATAATTGATTCCTATGCTTGCTCTGGCAGTCAAACTACGACTGGGTTATCATGCTCCTCACTGATGGGTTCCTGCCTGATATGCTGAGTTGGGCAGGCCCGTTTAACTGAAAGGAGACTTGAAATGAAGACCACTGCCAAATTGCGCCAATTGCTTAAATCAGACAGTCTGATCGTTGCACCATTCGTGCTGAACGCATTTCATGCCAAGATTGCAGAGTCGGTGGGTCTTCAGGCGGTCTATATGACTGGGGCCGGTACCTCCGCGGAGCGCGGGTTTCCCGATGTGGGCCTGCTGACCATGACTGAGATGGTTGCCAATGCCAAGTACATCGCTGGAGCAGTCGATATCCCAGTCATATGCGACGCCGACACCGGCTACGGGAATCCTCTGAATGTTCAACGCACCATACGTGAGTATGAGTCTGCAGGAGTGGCTGGAGTTCATATCGAAGACCAGCTGTCCCCTAAGAAGTGTGGGTTCTTCGCAGGTAAACAGGTGATTCCAAAGGAAGAAGCAGTTCAGAAAATCAAAGCGGCCTTAGACGCCCGAGTCGACCCAGATTTTGTCGTTATTGCCCGGTGTGACGCTTATGCAGTGACCGGCTGGGAAGATACTATCGATCGTTGCAACTCTTATATAGAGGCGGGCGCTGACCTGGTGTTCGTTGACGGTATTAAGAACAAAGACGATATAAATAATTATGCTCGGGATATGGCCGGTTTACCCCGGATGTACAACGGGGATTTGGCTAATACCAAGGAGATGGACGACCTAGGCTACAAGATTATGATCTGCGGCAGCACCATTTGGCTAATCTACAAGCAACTCAGAGACGCATTTACTGAACTTGCTGAAGAAGGTGCGGTAAATCCTGATCGCTTCGGCACTCGCTGGGATGTGGCCGGGCTGATGGGTCTGGACGCCGTCTACGAGCTGGAACAGAAATACGGAGTTAGCGAAGTCCCGGTAGTCTAGTTCGGAATCAGAGTGATAACTTCCCGGGAGAACCGCTCCATGTTCTCTTGTAGTTCTGGAACGGTGCCTCCTTGAAAATTGACGATGAAGTTGGACACTCCCAGGTCCTGATACTGACGCAAATCTGACGCTATCTGATCCGGGTTCCCTTGCATCCAGGCACGAGAACTCCCTGCTGCATCGTTGAACACCACGCCGGTGCTGAAGGTGAGAGCCACGGCGTCTTCAGCCCGACCGGCTTCTACAGTTAGTTTGCGCAGTCGAGCGATTTTACCAGCCAGTTCTTCAGGCTCGAGAATCGCCGGAGGACGCAGGCCGATTGGCATCCAGCCATCACCATATTTGGCGGCCCGCCGGACAGCGGGGCCGCTATGCCCTCCGATCCAGACCGGCGGATGGGGTTTCTGGACAGGCTTAGGCTCAAATCCGGTATCAGAAATCTGGTAATACTTCCCGTCAAATGACGCATCTTCCTTGGTCCAGAGCTCTTTGTAGACTTGCAGGTACTCATCTGTAACCGCGCCACGGTCTTTGTATGTATCCAACCCCATGGCTTGGAATTCCTCTTCCATCCAGCCTACGCCCGCGCCCAAAATCACCCGGCCTCCAGAGAGCACATCAAGGGTAGACAGGATTTTGGCCGTGAGTACCGGGTTTCGGTAGGGAATAATCAGGACATGTGTTCCCAGGCGCACTCGCTGGGTACAGCCTGCTATGAAGTTCAATGCTGACAGAGGTTCGTAATAAGGTTCATCAGGCTTGAAAGTAGCCACTCCATCTTCTGCGTAGGGGTAGAACGAATCGACTTTCTTGGGAAGGATTATGTGGTCGCTGACCCAAACGTGGTCGTAGCCAAGAGCTTCGGCCCTCTGGGCCACGTTACGGAGTTGCTCCGGGCCAGCCATTTCGCCGCGACTGGGCAGTGAAGTGCCAAATGTGACTGCCATGAATTTCCCCCATCTGTTGCCTGGTAGTTAAGTTCAGATTTCGATTAGTGTAGCAGACCGGTGATTCAGATTTTCTCGGACTGGTCAGCCTTTTTTTTGATTACAAAGGTGCCGGCGATATGGTCATGTAAACCCTGTCTTTCCGTGTCTCTAATAATCCATAGATACCCAAGTAGTAGCAGGCTTCCGGAGAGGTATCCGGCGACAACAAATATGGTTGAATACGTGCCGGCGAGCAACAGAACGCTGGGTAATGTCTTAATAACCACTTCCCGAATGATAACTCGCTGCAAGTTCGGGATATTCCCCTCGTCGTCAACGACCATTATTTTTAGGGCCAACTTCCCTGGCGTTTGACCTGTTTTGTAGGTGAATCCCACATAGTAAGGAATAGTTATGAAGAAGCCTAGGGCTGGCATCTCCAAGAGTTCAAAAAGAATGGCTCCGGCCACGAACAGAATTAGATTGTCGACTACGAAGGCCCACAGGCGAGGCATGAAGCCTGAGTATTTGGAATCGTCTCTGGACGATTCTTGAAATATGCCGCAATCGGGGCAGAATTCTATTCCGTGACGGATGCGTGCGCCGCAACCTGGGCACGGTATAACTACCGTGGGATTAGCCCAAGGGCCGTTGGATAGGTTTAATAACGGTGATGAGTCCCGTTTTTCGTCGGTTAGTTCAGAGGGAGAGCAGAGGGAGCAAGAACGTGTTGAGGTATAGAAGTGCTCACTACAAAGAGGCGTAACACCACAGTAAGTGCAGTCCAGGGCCTCGTCTTTGGGCACAGGCACACCGCAGGCACGGCAATAGGGTACGTAGTCACGCCCTAGACTATGGGAATAAGTTTCAGTATCCAGAAACGATCCGCACTGATCGCAAGTCACCGAGCCATGGGCAACGGCGACTCCGCAGTTGCCGCAGAAAAGGGCCTCATAGGATTCGTTTGTGTCTAATTCTGCCATTAATGATTTCGCGCTTTGAGTTTCCGTGACTCGTTCAATACAGGCTTTGGGTTTTATAGGATTTGAAACCCCAATATAGATTACTACGAATCTGAATTTTCGGATGTATTGACGCTCCCTGGATCTGCAAGCTATTCGGTATGGAGAGTGCGCGGTTGTACGCCTTGAATGGGGTGTGCTAGTCTTGGAATCAAAGGATTTTCCAAGGAGCATTTGAGCATGCCGGAAAAAGTGGTCGTAGCTATGAGTGGGGGGGTGGACTCCTCTGTGGCCGCTTTGCTTTTGCAGCAGCAGGGTTATGACGTTGTGGGCGTGACAATGAAGCTTTACAACCTCGACGGCGAGGATTTATCGCCTAATTATCAGGGCTGCTGCACTCTGGACGATGTCGAAGACGCACGTTCGGTCTGCAGGCGTCTTGGGATTCCCCACTACGTATTGAACACTCAAAGAGAGTTCCAGTCTCAGGTCGTCGACTATTTCACGTCTGAATATCAACTGGGCCGGACTCCCCACCCGTGTATCGCCTGCAACGACAAGATCAAGTTCAGCCACCTGATGGAACGGGCGGCCGTCTTGGAGGCTGACTACGTCGCCACGGGACACTACGCCCAGCTTGAGCGGATGCCCCATGGAGTGGTGCTTAAGAAGGCAGTCGATGCCTCCAAAGATCAGTCTTACGTATTATTCGGTATGGGCCAGGAGCAATTGCGGCGCACCTTGATGCCAGTGGGTGCCTATCCCAAGAGCGAAATTCGCCAGATGGCTGAAAATGCGGGTCTGCTGATAGCGGCCAAACCCGACAGCCAGGATATCTGTTTTATCCCTTCCGGAGATTACAAATCCTTTTTGAAGCAGCGAATCAGTACTAATCCAGGCGATATCGTTGAACTTGATGGTACGGTTGTGGGCCAACATCAGGGGATAGAGTATTTCACCATAGGACAACGACGCGGATTGGGCATATCGGGAGGAGAGCCCAGGTTTGTCGTGCGTATCGAACCTGAGTCTCATCTAGTTGTTATCGGGCCGGAGACCGCTTTGATGAGCGACGAAATGCGTGTCTCAGGCGTTAAATACCCCCTGGGCGCCGCGCCTGATGGGCCGGTTGAAGTCACGGTGAAGATTCGGTACAAGTCCAGGGAAGCCTCGGCGTTTCTGTACCCCCGAGGCGACGACGCATTAATCCGATTTATCCGGCCCCAAAGGTCAGTCACGCCAGGCCAGGCTGCGGTATTCTTTCAGGGTGATGTGCTGCTGGGCGGTGGGACGATCGAACCGGGTGTGGATTTTGGTGTGCCCGAGAATCATCCTGCGGCCACTACCTAGCATTTAGCGAGGTGGCCAATGCCAGACTTATCCCTGGAGTGTGCAGCCTACGGGCGTGGTATCCGGTTAGTAGCGGGTGTCGATGAAGCCGGACGCGGGCCTTTAGCTGGGCCGGTTGTCGCTGCAGCGGTGATCTTTCCGTCAGACCTTACTGGCAAAGAGCCTTGGCTCCAACTTCTAGACGATTCCAAGAAACTTACCCATTCCAGAAGAGAACGCGCCGTAGAAATTGTTCAGGAGCATGCGTTGGCCGTTGGTGTGGGGATGGTCGGCCCCGAAGAGATAGATCAGATGGGTATTGGCCATGCAGCTTTGGCCGCCATGCTCCGGGCAGTGGGCCAACTTTCCCAAACACCCGGTCACCTGCTTCTGGACTTCATATACGTTCGGGAGTGCCCCTATACATACGAGACCATTGTCAAAGGCGACAGTAAAAGTTATTCCATTGCCGCTGCCTCCAACGTTGCAAAAGTCACCCGTGATAAGTTGATGGTCGAGGCTGAAGAAGCATACCCGGGCTATGATTTCGCCAAGCATAAAGGCTACCCTACCAAGGCTCATTTTGAGCGTTTGAATGAGCTTGGCCCCTGCCCTATACACCGCCGGTCATTCGCTCCAGTGGCCAGGGCTTCTCTGTCCACGGCTAATTATGTCCACGCCTTCGGGACATCGGGGATCCTGGGGGAGGATCACGATCGCTAATTTCTGGAATGCAATGCTACTTTGTGACTAATGCCGACTACAGCAGCCCCAAAATGGCGACGCATTTGTGCTCACCAAGGTTACAATCTTGAGAGAGACCGCGTTGGGCATTTTGGACGAATCGGTCACTGCAGCCTAACCCCAACTGATTCTTGGAATCTCCCAAGATTATTTACAAAAACACGACCTTGAGCTAGCACTGTGACAGGTTTACGTAGTCGGAATCCAGTTGGATCAATCTGGCAACCTGTCGTAGAAAAACCATCGATAAATCTTAGTTGGGGAGTAATGGTATCTGCAAGCGTGAATTTGACGTTACTATCGCCAAAAGATTAAGAAATCGACTCTCCGAGGATTAATCAAAAGAAGGATTAAATCCGTGATATCGGCGGTATCTGTCATAACGAAGTTACCTAGAAAGGCACTCCGCCTACTCGGATGGCAACCAACCCTAGAAGCAACAGCGCCGAAAAGAAAAACCCAGCAATCATGCAACCCCATCGTTGGTTCATAGATCGGACCTATCTTTGACACCACCGGTATTTACCCCAATGCAGTTGGTGAGGGCGGCAAGGTGACCAGCACCGAAGCCGTTGTCGATATTAACGACCGAAACTCCGGGCGCGCAACTGTTAAGCATGCTCAGTAGAGGAGCTAATCCGTCGAAACTAGCACCATATCCGGTGCTGGTTGGCACGGCAATAACGGGGACCGAAACCAGGCCTGAGACCACACCAACCAAGGCAGCGTCCATCCCGGCCACAACAATAAGTACCCTCGCTTTTTGTAGAACAGGAATTTGGTCCAACAACCGGTGAAGGCCGGCGACGCCCACGTCGCTTACCAAAGTGACATCGTTCCCCATAAGTGAAGCAGTCAGAGCAGCTTCTTCAGCCACGGGCAGATCGGCAGTGCCGGCCGTTACGACAGTGATGCCGTCCTGAAGGGGAGTTGATTGGGTGACAGGAACCACTATGGCCTTGGGAAGAGGGTGGAATTCTGCCTCTGGGGTTTCTTGCAATACCGACTGATAGGCGTCTTCGTCCGTTTTAGTGACCAGAACAGGGTGGCCACGGCCTTTGAATCCTTTTACTATCTCGGATATCTGTTCCGGCGTTTTACCCTTGCCAAAGACGACCTCAGGCCAGCCGGTGCGCAGAGCACGGTGGTGATCCAGCTTGGCGAACCCGATATCTTGATACGGTAGGTCACGCAACTGATCAACGGCATTGTCCACGGTCAGGCCGTTTTCCTTTAACTTGGTCAATAGCTCCCTAAGGTGGCTTTCTTCGATGTTCCAGACTCCTATAAGTTTGTTTGCCGAGTGCCTAGCTGAGACTAAATCAGTTGGCGCCGTGCCTCTTCCTCAGTTTTTCGGTATACCTCTTGGAAGGCTCTTCCGGTTTCCATGGCTATGCGACGGACGTCATCCGGTTCAGGCGCGGCGCTGATGGCCTTACCATCCAGTAACTTTAGTTTTACAGCTACGGTTCCGAGTTCGGTTTCAATAGTGACCATTTTCCTGTCTGCGACGTAGCGGTCCACTAGTCGAGTGCGGATGCCTAGCGTCGGAGTTTCGTGCAGTATTACACCAGTGGCTAACTGCTCTTTGTCTTTCGGGACCAAAATTGATAACACCGTGCCGGGGCGGTTCTTCTTCATCTGAATGGGTGTGGTCCACACGTCTAGAGCGCCGGCAGCGAATAGCCTTTCTTGAGCATATCCCAAAACCAAGCCTGAGACATCGTCCAGGTTGGTTTCCAGTAGTATCACCTGATCCTGGGGCACCATTGGTGAATCATCAGATTGAGTCATCTCCCCCAGCCAAACACGGAGGCCGTTAGGGAAGCCTTGGGGGTCTTTAGTGCCCAGTCCAAGGCCAATACGCTCTACGTTGAAGGCGGGACGACCAAAAGTTGCTAGGGTTGTTATCAGTGCCGCTCCGGTGGGGGTGGTGAGCTCACCGGCGTTTTCGTACATCGGATTGTCGCCCATAACTGGTGCGTTGGTAGCGGCGATTAGTTCCAGTGTTGCTGGTGCGGGGTTGGAGTAACCTCCGGCCCAGAGGGGAGGTGAGGCGTTACCAATCACCAGTGGAGCAGCATGGATGCCTGTGACTCCCAGATATTCAAATCCGATACAGGTGCCCACCACATCTACTATGGTGTCGACACTGCCCAGTTCTTCCAGTTCAAGTACATCTGATGTCTCGCCATGGACTCTGCACTCGGCTGCCCACAGTGCTTTCAAAACCTGGTCAGCCTGATCTTTTACAAAGTCGGACAAAGTACTGTAATCCACGGACCTCAAGAACTGCTTAGGAGAATATCGGGCTTTGTCGAGCAATTCGACTTTCAGGTAAGTGCCCCGCATCTCACAGCGGGTTTCTTGTCGGGCTTCCAGTCGGTATCCATCCAAGTTAAGTGTGGCAAGTTCAGACTCCAGGTACTCCACAGGTACTCCCAGGTCTGTGAGGGCGCCCAGCATCATGTCGCCGCTGGCGCCACCGATGGGCTGTATGTAGGCGATCTTCGAGTTGGGCATCAGCTCTTTTGAACGACCTCAAATCTTTTAAATGGTGTTTCTGTAAGATTGAGTTGGTCGTTCAAGCTCCCGGAACGTAAACCGGTCATATCTAAAGACACCCATAGATATCCGATCTTCTTGATGTTTGAGACTATTTCCTTGCGATGCGCAAAGGCGAATTCCATCTCGTTCTCGCCGGTCTCGATTCGGCACAAGCGGTCATGGTGTCTGGCACGGACCTCTTTCAAGCCCAGACCCCGAAGATAGTCTTCTGCCTGTTCGATCTTGGACAAGGTTTCAACAGTCACAGGTGTCCCGTACGGGATACGGGAGGATAGGCACGGTTGAGCTGGCTTGTCCCAGATGGGAATGTCGAGTGACTTGGCAATGGAGCGGACGTCGTCTTTTGTCAGTCCAGCTTCAACTAAAGGGCTGCGGACTTTGTTCTCTGTGGCCGCTTCCATGCCTGGTCGATAATCGCCGATGTCGTCGGTGTTGGCACCGTTGACCACCCAACTGTAGGATTCTCTATTGGCTAGATTGGTGATTTGGGTGTACAACTCGGTCTTGCAGAAGTAACAACGCCGAGGGGAGTTGGCTACGTAGCCGTCCCGTTCCATCTCATTGGTGTGAATGATTCGGTGGGCGAAGCCAAAGCTCTCCGCTAGCCTCACGGTCTCCTCTAACTCTTTCTGGGCCAGTGCAGGAGAAACAGCGGTCACCGCCAGAGCTTTTTGACCAAGGATCTGATGTGCGGCGACCGCGACCAAAGCACTATCCACGCCCCCTGAAAAGGCAACGATCACTGAGTCCATTCTGGAAATTATTTTTGCCAAATCCGGCCATTTCGGATTGGTTATTGGTGTCATAGTTACCTCTGGCAGACACGAATCGAACGCCTTTATATAGGTTCAACCAACCAGGAGCGTCCAGCACTATGATGATATAGGCAGCTACGCGAAGCGTCTACTATGTACCAGCCATGTATGGGTGGCCTTAAGCTAACTCAGAAATTCTGCGATGGTTGCAGCGAAGACTTCTGAGCGCTCGATCATTAGCAGGTGGCCAGCGTTGGGAATCATTGAGATCTGCGCCTGGGGAATCAGGTTAGCGAAATCCTCGGCGTAGACCGGAGGAATGATCCGGTCATTTTCCCCCCAAAGCACCAGCGTCGGAGATTTTATTCGGTAGGCGCGGCGATTTAGACCCCGGTCGGGGATGGGCCAGAGGAACTTCCCGGCGGCTGTGAGGTCTACCATTCGGTCGGCTGCCAGTTCAGCCTTCAGGCGCGCATTGGCTTCAAAATCGGCAGTTGATAGGCTCATTGAGCTGGAAGCAGAAGACCATAATTCAGTCTGCAATTCGGAGGCACTCAGGGCCAACAGGTCAGCTACAGGGTCTGAGCCTCGCCAGGTGCCAGCTGGAGCGGCCAAAACCAGACGATCAACATAACTAGGAGATAGCGCTGCCATCTCCGCAGCAATCATGCCTCCAAAGAAATGGCCGACTATATGGGCTTTGGATATGCTTAGAGCATCCATAAGTTCAAACTGGTAAAGGGTCAAGTCGGTTACGTCGTCCAATTTTTCTAGCCCATTGGACTTGCCGTAGCCAGGGAGATATGGAGCATAGACCGTGAACTCCTCGGCCAACGTGCCCAAAAAGGGCGCCCATCCCTTCTGTCCCACGGCACCGTGAAGGTAAAGTAAAGGGGGCCCGCTTCCGTCTTTTAGCACGTGGGCTTTAAAATCACCGTTCTTCAGGGATAGTTCAATAGTCTCCGGCATGTTTACTCCAAATTACGATTTACAGATCCTTTCGGTCGTGCTGGGACTGGCTGAATCACCCTGTTTGCAGGGAGGTCATTCGGCAGGCTCAGTGTGAACGGTTGAGGCTCGGTTGGTTACTATTTTTGAGTAAATGTTATATATATATTGACTTTGCAACCTGTTAGATTCCGCCGTACCAATCGGCAATTGCCCGGCCAATCTCATGCGGAGAGTCTTCCTGGATGAAGTGAATACCCTTTACGGTTACTTCACGTTGGTTTGGCCAAGTTCGACAGAATTCGCGTTGCGGACCGGTAAGTATTGCGCCAGGCTCGGCATTGACGAACAATTTGGGTATCTGGCTGTTACTCAGCCATTCCGCGTATTCATCCACCAGTTGAACCATGTAGGCAGGCTCCCCATCTATGGGAATCTCCCGGGGCCAGGTCAATGTTGGGCGTCGGGACTCCCCGACTTCCTGATAGGGTTTACGATAGATTTCCATCTCGGCGGCGGATAGTGCCCTAAATATACTGCCCGGGAGCACTCGTTCCACAAAGATGTTTTTTTCTAAGACCATGTCCTCACCTGCCGGAGAGCGAAACCCCTGGAACACCTGACGCGCCGCATCTGGCCATTCTTCCCAAGTGACGGGTCGAACGATGGCTTCCATGTAAATGATGCCCTTAACACGCTCTGGGTGCCGTTTGGCCCAGTGGAAACCCAATGCTGAGCCCCAATCATGCACTACCAGGGTTACGTTGCTAGTCAGGTCCATATCCTCGAACCACTGGTCCAGGAGAGTGCTGTGGTCGGAAAATCGGTATGACCCATCGGGCGAGCCGCCAGATTCACCCATTCCCATCAGGTCGGGAGCCAGGCATCGTCCCAGGGACGTAGCGTGGGGGATGATGTTCCGCCACAGGTATGACGATGTGGGATTCCCGTGTAGGAATACGATAGGGTCTCCCTTGCCTGTGTCCACGTAAGCTATATCAACCCCGCGAGAGTTGATCCTCTGTCGTGGGTATTCGTCTTGGCTGGAAATGGTTTCTGAAGTCATCGCTGTGTGTGAGCCTCTAGTGAGTTACGTCGAGCACAGAATTGTCTACACCCTCTGGCCACCAGCGGGTGTCGTACTCAGACCAGATGTCTCTCATGTAGGGCATGACCTCTTCAGCGAATAAGGTCGTGTTCTTGAGGGCCAACTCCTTGGGCATGTCGCCAAACTGGAGTAGCAGCATCAGGTTGCCTACCCGTAGTTCTTTAACAGCGTGTGTTAGCTCTTGTCTCACGGTGTCCGGACTGCCTGCAATCACGTTACCGGCCTCCAGGTAGTCGTTCCAGGTAAAATCACTCAGTTGCTTGGTTCGTGAGTCCATGGTCGATGCGCCTGCCTGAGAGGCGTTGGTCTTGACTGACCGGTAGCCCGGTGGGTTGCCGAAACCTCCGGGTATATGCAGGCTCTTCTTGAAAAAGTATTCGATGGCGTCTTTGTATTCCTCAGCTTGAGCGTCGGTCTCGGAAACTGCGACGATCTGCAGGAACCCAGCGTGATACGGATTAAACTCTTTCCCTTTTCGTTCCATCTCGTCCCAGAATCCGTCCATGATGGTCTTGCCCACTTTGTACCCAGAATAACTGAGGTAGCAATATACGTAATCGTTATCAATAGTCCAATCCCAAGTCTCTAGGCTGCCGCTGCCTGGCACCCAGATGGGCGGATGAGGCTGTTGGTAGGGTCTGGGCCAGATGTTCACGTAGCGTAGCTGGGTGTATTTGCCGTTGAAGGCAAAGGGTTCGCGTTCTTTCCAGGCCTTCATGACCAAATCATGGGCCTCGGTGTATTTCTCTCTGAGTGTGGCGGGAATCTGGCCGTAACCAAATATCGTGTCCATAGCGGTTCCCAGTGGGAATCCGGCGATTAGCCTACCGCCGCTCATCACGTCCATCATGGCCATTTCCTCAGCTACCCGGACGGGCGGGTTGTAAAGGGCTAGGCTGTTGCCCAACACGACCACCGCTGCCTTGGAGGTGGCTCTAATCATAGCCGAGGCCATCAGGTTGGGTGAGGGCATCATGCCGTAGGCGTTGCCGTGGTGTTCGTTTACACAGATAGCGTCGAAGCCCATCTTCTCCGCGTATTCCAGTTCGTCGAGGAAATCGTTGTACATGCCGTGAGCTTTTTTAGGGTCGAAAAGTGAGTTGGGTGCGTCCACCCAAACGCTGTGATAGTCTTTCTCGAAGCTATCGGGCAGGTCCTGATAAGGCATCAGATGGAAGAAGCACAATTTCATAGCTGGAATTCCTCAGATTAAGCTTGGTCGAGTGACGAATTGGCCCCGATTGTGACTGTCAGGAATTGTACAAGAACGCCGTTGAGGGCGCCACCGGTTTGGCTCTGAGTGCTTCTGGCTTTGAATAGGTTACGCAGTAGGAAGACAATATGACTGATATAGAACACCGAGTGGCCGTGGCCAAGAGATTGGCTGTCAATCTACGTAAATCCCTTGAGCAACTTACGCCTAAACAGTGGGAACGGCCAAGCGCTTGTTCCGAGTGGCAGGTGCAAGATGTAGTGAGTCATTTGATTGGTGGCGCAGAGAGGCAGGCTGGGAGCATGGAACTAGGCCGGAGAGGTGATTCTAATCCGCCTGCCGGATTCTTTCCTCAAGCGTCCGAGGAACGGTCCACGTCTAACGCACAAAGAGATATCGCTCGACGGAACCAACTTGAAGGACGCCTGCTTGGAGCTTTTGATTCCAGCTACGAAAAACTCTTTCAGCAGTTTGACATCATGGGTGAATTTTCTTGGGATACTTTGTGTTGGCATGCCAGTAGCGGGCCGATTACTGCCTCAGCGTATGTTGACCTGCGTATTCAGGAGTTGGCGATTCACGACTTTGATATCCGTTCCGCCTTTCAGTCAGATGCCGGTCTTGACCACGAGTGTGTTCAAGTGCTGTTGGATATGACGCCAAGGTGGCTACGTATGTGCTTTCGACCTACAGAAAGACTGTCTAAACCGGTGGTTTATGGTTTTGATATTAATTCGCGGAAGTTGCGCCTAACCGTGACCGGCGACGAGTTTAAAATGGAACTTGAAGCTGTCGAAGGTAAGGTCGAACCGGACCTCACATTAGTGGCCACTGGTGAGCAGTACCTGTTATTCACTTACGGGCGTCTGACCGCTGCTGACGGCATGCACTTGGGTCGACTGGCAATCACTGGCGAGATGGCCCATCTAGATCAGTTTGAAGTCTGGTTCAAAGGCCTTTAATCCCGCGGTTTGATCGCGGACTAAGGCCTCAATTATTAATCTCCTGGCGCGCCTGTGGTAAGCTCATATATGACATAACAATTTGCCCGGATATCTGGCTGCCATTCTGTCGGATTTCAGGCTGAGAAAGAGAGAAAAGCATTGACCACAGGGAGCAATAGTTCGCGCGACGTGGTAATTGTCGGTGGAGGTATCGTAGCCTGTCTAACCGGATACCTCTTGGGTCGACGAGGCTACAAAGTGACAATCTTGGAGGCTGACTCTCTGGGCAGTCACGCCTCCGGATTTGCATTTGGGGGATTGGATCCCTTGACAGGCGTCGGAATTCCCTATCCGCTGCTGGAATTCAGCCTGTGGTGTTACGGACGGCACCGGAGCCTAGCCAGAGAACTTCATGAGACCACTGGTATCGACGTTGGGTTTGAATTTCGAGACCGCCTACACCTGGCATTTACCGAAAAAGAGGCAGCAGAGTCCAAGAAGAACATTGAATGGATGAAGCAAGTCGGTGGGTTCAACGTTGAGTGGGTGGATGCCAAGGGAGCATTGGAACTGGAACCTCAAGTGAACCCGGAGTGCATAGGCGCGTTGTTTGAACAGAGCCCCGGGGCCTTGGAGCCATATCGATTCATCCTGGCGGCCATGCGGGCCGGCGAGAACTATGGTGTGGAGTTGGTCCAACGTCGGGCCACTGGTCTCATCACCGACGGCGATAGATGCATCGGTGTTCAACTTGAGAATGGGACTATCAATGCCGGAGTGGTGTTGCTGGCAATGGGCCCGTGGACCGGATTGGCTTCAGAATGGTGCGGCGTGGATATTCCTGTGAGGCCTCTGAGGGGACAGATACTGAGGCTCCGGTCAGCCAATAAGTCTCTGAACATGGCGGTGAACTATGCCCACAGCTATGTGGCCACTAAGGCAGATGGTTTAATCTGGGCGGGAACAACTGAAGAAGAAGCGGGGTTTGAGGAGACTACCACCTCGGAAGCCCGAGACAGCATCATGTCCGATTTCATGAAGATGATTCCAGGGATGGATGACGCGGAACTGATTCAGCAGACCGCCTGCCTCCGGCCCTTATCAGCCGACGGATTGCCAATCGTGGATAAGGTTACCGGCTGGCAGAATCTTTACGTGTCTACTGGTGCAGGTCGCAAAGGCATTCTCTGGAGCACTGGCATGGCGCACGCCATGTTCGAGATGATCGATGTTGGGAAGGCTGATGTCGAGGGTGCGGAGCATCTGAAGCTGGGCCGATTCTAGAAAGACTGGTCAGTTCGAGTGTCTCTTAGCGACCGACTGGTCTAGCCACCAACAGACCGTCTTCGCGGCTAATCTTCATCGCAAAGGAGTACGTGTCTGCTTGCAGAGCTAGCATCACGTCCTCTGGATGGTATTGGGGCTGTTCGGTGTCAAAGAACTTCTGAGTTGCACCGCCCGCGAGAATCAGAGTTTTAACTGCATCGAAGTCCGGCTTTCGATTTTCCATGATATTTCGCAGGTAGATGCCGCAGTGCTCGTCTTCGTCGGCCCGGACCACGCCCTGATCCCCCATGGCCACGATGGACACCAAGTTGGGGTTTTCTTTCTTGATTGCATTTACCGTGGCCTGTGCTACGACAAACGAGCCAAGAAATATTTCAGTTGCGTTTGTTGCCGCCTCTACGCCCACTGTCCCGGCTCTAGTTGATTGGATTAGTGTCTTATCGGACAAATCCACCTGGGAAATCTCGTGAGGCGAGTTGCCAAAGTCGAAGCCGTCCGGTCGTTTACCGGATACTTCTCCCATTAGGTAGTCACCCACACCCTTCTTGTGCAATGCCAGGGCGTCTTCGGGATTGGCGAATAGGACGATTTCCTTGGCACCGTGGTCGAAGGCGATCGCAGCCGTGGTGAACGCTCGGAAAACGTCAATAATGATTGCCGTTCCCTGGGCTTCTTCGGCACCTCTTTTTAAGCTACCGAGTGTTATTTCCATCTGATTGTTTGCTCCGAGTTTCTGGTATTGGACTGTGTTTGTTGGATAAAAACGGTGGCTGCGAAAAGGCAACCATTATCTCTGAGTTCATCAAGAGTCTTGATTGGGTCGAACCTAGCCTTCCCCGTCGCATTGGGGAAGGCTAGGTCGTTCTGTCAGTTAATCAGTCAATCACCGAAAAGAGTTAAATCCTCCCCATCTCGCAAGAGGAGAGTGGGTGAAGGGGTAGTTCTCACTCAGCTACTACCTTTATCTCTTGGTTAATTTTTGCAAAGAACGAACTTCACGGGGCGGGCTCAGCCTGCTGCCGGTGTGGGTCCAGGAGACCTCGCAGACAAAGATGTCACTCTTGGAGTTGATACTGACGCCGTGGGGAGCGATGAAACTGCCAGGAGATTCACTCTCTGGGACGTCGCCCAGCTTGGCCAGGTAGTTGCCCTTGGTGTCCATGATTCCGATACGGGGGCCCAATCCTGAGGCTTGGTCGTTGGGGCCGATGGCCACACCAAGCTCGCCCACGTAGACCTTCTGGTCTCCGTGGGTGTCTATGAACAGGCCGCAGGGTCGGGCCATGTCCTTCCATTGGGTTTCAAATTTGCCGTTTTTATCGAAAACCTGCACTCGCTGGTTCTCGCGATCGGCCACGTAGACCCAGCCGTCCTTGTCGGTGCAGACATTGTGGGCAATATTGAACTGACCCTCGCCGGTACCGGACTCTCCCCAGGAGAAGAGCAGCTTTCCATCCGGAGAATACTTGTGGACTCGAGCGTTGCCGTAGCCGTCTGAGACATAGAACTCAGCGGTGTCCGGGTCGAGAGCCACATGAGTGCAGCGGTTGAACGGGTCTCCGCCCATGAACGCAGACGGTTTACCGGGAATACCCAGAGTGAAAATGACTGAGCCATCCATGTTGCATTTACGGACGGTGTGGTCGCCGTCGTCGGTCAGGTAAATGCTGTCGTCGGGGCCGATGGTGACGCCGTGGGCCCTGGGATAAACACCTTCACCCCAGGATCGGAGGAAGTTTCCATCCTTATCAAAGACGATCATGGGATGTTCGCCCCTATTGAATACGTAGACGTTATCCTGGGCGTCTACGCCAACGCCAGCGCACTCTTTGAATGACCAGCCGTCCGGGAGCTTACCCCAACCTTCTTCTACTTCGTATGTGTAGGAGCCTGAGCCTAAAGTTACCATCGTTACGACCTCTATTTGACCTTGGTTCGCAAAAGGCGCGCCATTGGCCTGGAGAATACTGCCACTGATGGGCACTCGGAGATTGTAGCATCGCCCCGTTGAAAATCAATTGATCCATTCGTCAGTATGTTTGGTCTCTCTGTTCAGGTCTGCTTAGATTTACTGGAGGATCGAACTCGACAAGCTGCGTGGTTTAACTGAGGTTACATTGCCACAAGCTGGTGGGCGTTGCTATCATGAATTAGGTTACCCCGGATCAATATTTAGTCTGCGGGTTAGCCACTGATACTGTGGAGTAGGGTTAGATGACAGAACAAGTCAGGCGAGATTTCGTAAAATACTCATTTTTTAAAGTTGATCCAGAATGGCGCCGCCTACCAGTAAAGGATCGTCAGGATAGTAAAGCTCAGTTTGCTGAGGTTTGTAACGAATTTTCAGATCGTGTTTCTATGTCCAGCTACAGTCTGGTCGGCACTCGGGGCGACGCTGATTTCATGCTATGGAAGGTAAGTGAAGAGGTTGAGGCCATCAATGAAATGATGGCTCGGATCAACCACACCGACTTGGCCCCTTACCTGACCATGCCTCATTCCTATCTGGCGATGACCCGTCGTTCTCCTTACATCGACGATCACGTTCATGAAGGGCAAGAGGGGACTGGAGGCGCGACGATACGCATTGTCGGTCGAAAATACTTGTTTATTTACCCATTCGTGAAGACCCACGACTGGTACCAACTACCTAAGGATGAGCGCCAGGCGTTGATGAATGAGCATTTTGTAATCGGGCATAAATATCCCGATGTTAAGATCAGTACCGCGTATTCTTTTGGTCTGGATGATCATGAGTTCGTCCTTGGATTTGAGACTGACGACCCGTCCCACTTTCTGGACTTGGTGATGGATTTAAGAGAATCTAAAGCTAGGCCATATACTCTGATAGATACCCCAATATTCTCTTGCATCAACAAGACCGTTGATGCCTGCTTGGATGACCTTGGTTAATCGGGATCTCAGGGAATCAGAAAATAAAAGGTCGTCCCGATTAACCGGGACGACCTTTTATTTTTGCTTATGTGTTAGCTTGGGATTGGGAATTTAACCCCCAGCCATGTTCTTCATGTGGTTCATCGCAGAACCGGCTTTGAACCAATCAATCTGACCTGGGTTCATGGTGTGTCGAAGGTTGATGCGCTCCTCCTCACCACTCTCGTGGGTTACCACGCAGACCAACGGCACTCCCGGTGTGAGGCTGGACAATCCAATGATACTCAACCGGTCGTCAGCTTCGATTCTTTCGTAGTCGCCGGGGTCTTCAAAGGTGAGGGGCAACACGCCTTGTTTTTTGAGGTTGGCTTCGTGAATTCTGGCAAAGCTCCGAGTGATGACTGCGGCAGCGCCTAACATCCTGGGAGACATGGCGGCGTGCTCACGGCTGCTGCCCTCTCCGTAGTTGTTGTCGCCAATGGCAATCCACTGCATGCCTTGGGCTTTGTATTCCCGGGCAATCTCGGGTATGGGCTGGATCTGTTCTCCTGAGAGCTGGTTCTTGCCCGTGCCAGGCTCGTCTGTGAACGTGTTGACTGCACCCAAGAACATGTTGTCGCTGAGGTTATCCAGGTGACCTCGGAAACGCAGCCACGCCCCCGCAGGTGAGATGTGGTCAGTGGTGCACTTTCCTGCGGCCTTGACCAATACTGGCATATCAGTGAAATCTTTTCCGTCCCATGCTGGCCACGGATTGAGGATTTGTAGACGGGTGCTGGTTGGATTCACGTTTACATCAACGCCACTGCCGTCGGCGGGAGGTGCAACATAACTCTCAGCACCGGAGTCGAAGCCGTTCGGTGGCACTTCCGGAGCTGGTTTGGGTGCTTCCAGCATGAATTCTTTGCCGTCTGAACCGGTGAGGGTGTCGGTCATTGGGTTGAAACTTAGACTTCCGCCCAGGCTCATGGCCACAGCAAGTTCAGGGCTGGATATGAAGTTCATGGTGCCTGAGTTTGCGTCATTCCTCTTCGGGAAGTTTCTGTTGTAAGAAGTAACTATGGAGTTAGGCTCGCCTTCAGGCATCTCGTCGCGACGCCATTGTCCGATACATGGACCACAGGCGTTTGCCAAGACCATTCCTCCAATGGCTTCCAAGGCAGCCTGTTGGCCGTCTCGAGATATGGTTGCACGTACTTGCTCGGACCCAGGCGTAATCATGAACTTGGAAATGGCATTTAGGCCATGTGCGGAGGCTTGCTCGGCAATGTCGGCACATCGGCTCATGTCTTCGTAGGAAGAGTTGGTGCAACTACCGACTAGCGCTGCAGAGACTGTGTCTGGGAAGCCTTCTTCCTTGGCCTCTTTGGCCAAGGCGGAGATAGGGCGAGCCCGGTCAGGGGAGTGGGGCCCGGTGATATGTGGCTCCAATTTGGATAAGTCTATTTCCACAATCCTGTCGTAATACTGGGCCGGATCCTGCTCAACTTCCGGATCAGCGGTCAGTAAGTGCTTGTACTTCTCAGCTAGTTCGGCCAATTCCGGGCGGCGAGTTGATTTAAGGTATGTGGCCATTCTCTCGTCGAATGGGAATACATCACCGGTTGCACCAAGTTCAGCACCCATGTTGGTGATAGTGGCTTTGCCAGTGCAACTAATTGAGCTTACGCCAGGGCCAAAGTACTCGATAATAGCGTTGGTACCGCCGGCGACGGTTAATACACCGGCAAGGTAAATAATCACGTCTTTGGGAGCGGTCCAGCCGCTGAGTTCACCAGTGAGATGTACGCCGATCAGAGTGGGGTATTTCACCTCCCAGGGTAGGCCGGCCATTACATCGGCGGCATCTGCTCCACCCACACCGATGGCTAGTGAACCTAGGCCGCCGGCGTTGGGAGTGTGGGAATCGGTTCCTATCACAAGACATCCCGGAAACGCGTAATTCTCCAGATTTACCTGGTGAATGATGCCTGAGCCGGGTTTCCAAAATCCCATGCCGTACTTTCGGCAGGAGGATTCTAGGAACTGATAGACTTCACTGCTCTCATTGAGAGCGTCTTGGAGGTCGGAGGAAGCACCGACCCGAGCCTGGACTAGGTGGTCACAGTGCACAGTAGTAGGAACGGCCACTTCACTACGGCCGGATTGCATGAATTGCAGAATAGCCATCTGACCCGTCACGTCTTGGTGGGCGACCCGGTCCGGGTTGAGCATAATGTAGCTTTCGCCGGGATCTAGTTCTGCGCCTTGGGCGTCGTCCAGATGTCCTAGGAGCAGTTTTTCAGCCAACGTCAACGGTCGGTTGAATCGGTTTCTTACAACCTCGAGGTTGCGCTCCATCTTCTTATAGGCTTCTTCTACAAACTGAGGTGTTGAATCGACGTTCATGTAGGGGCTCCTATCTCTATCTGCCGAAACCGTTATGGAATCGGTATTTTTGGCGTCTGGATAAAGGTTAGCCGAATATAGCTACTCACAATCCCTGTTAGGGAATATCACCATATAATCTGGGTGATTTTTGGATATTCCCCCATTTATTTAATGCCACTAGTATCGTCAGCCAAATGGCCGATTAGTTTGAAATATTACGGACGTTACGCTGACGATATAAAACCTTTAAAGGGACACCCTTTAAAGGTTTTATCATGACCAATGCTGAGGCACCCCACTACAAACTGTATAGAACAGTGGCTGTGGGATGCGAATAAGAAAACTAAAGCCGTTTACTTTCGTTTTAGTTCAGATGGGTCAACGTTTTTGAAGTATTCGTAGTTCTTCTCAATGTACTCAGCCCACTGAGGAGGGACTGCATCCTCGGCAAAGATGGCCGTTACCGGGCAAACAGGCTCGCAAGCGGCGCAGTCAATGCATTCGTCCGGGCTGATGTAATACATGTCGTCTTGGTCGCGAGTGTAGATACAATCAACGGGGCAAACATCGACACAAGCCGAATCCTTTAATCCTACGCAAGGTTCGGCGATGATGTAAGTCATAGTGAGAGGCTCCTTCCGGTACAAGTTAGTTCAAGCCCGCTTCTGCTCTGTGAGGCTACTAGCGGAGGCAAGAAATCCAACGAAATTATAGCATAGCGCGTCGTGTTTGCAAGGCAACCGAGCAAACAACGACCGCTGATAATTTGGTGGCTCTGACATCAACGTTAGTTGTGGGTATCTGAGGCTATAGAACTAGGCCGTAAGTGCGTTTTTTGATTGATAGGTTCACGAATGTTTCTGTGCGTTGGACTCCGTCAATAACGCCGACCTTGGTTCGTAGGAATGCTCCGAGGCCTTCAGCAGATTCCAA
>Ga0209034_10000354_pt1 | contig 22994 bp, 23 predicted proteins | sample MarorgKNORR_S2LV_2_FD_188219 | JGI IMG/M metagenome (GOLD analysis project Ga0209034, IMG submission 188219) | Marine microbial communities from the Southern Atlantic Ocean, analyzing organic carbon cycling - 250m_A/KNORR_S2/LV (SPAdes) (version 2) | ecosystem: Environmental > Aquatic > Marine... | reverse complement strand
TAGATATGCAGAAATGATTTAAATTCATACCCGATTTCAAAAAAGCATGATGTCTGATTCTGATAGTGGTACTGTTTTAATTGATAAAAATCCAGAGAAAGAGCCAACAGGTAGTTCACCAAAAACACCAGAAAAAACAAAAACAAAATTTGATGTTATAATAATTGGTGCTGGACCTGCAGGTTATACTGCTGGAATTTATAGTTCAAGAGCAAGACATGAAACACTAATTATTTCAGGATTACTTCCTGGTGGACAATTGATGAATACAACAGATGTTGAAAATTATCCTGGATTTTCAGATGGAATAATGGGACCTGATCTAATGCAAGTAATGAGAAAGCAGACAGAACGTATGGGTACAACAATAATTGATGATGTTGTAGTAAATGTAGATTTTAGACGTAGACCTTTTAAAGTTCTGACTGCTTCAGAGGAATTCGAATCAAAAGCAATTATAGTTTGTACAGGTGCTACACCAAGAAAAATTGGTATAGATGGTGAACAAACCTTTGCTGGAAAAGGTGTTTCATATTGTGCAACATGTGATGGGGCATTTTTTAGGGAACAGCCTATTGCCGTTATAGGTGGCGGTGATTCATGTATGGAAGAAGCTACATTTCTTACAAAATTTGCATCAAAGGTACACATTATTCATAGACGTGATGAATTTAGAGCAAGTAAGATAATGCAAGAACGTGCATTAAACAATGAAAAAATACAGGTACATTGGAACAGTATTCTCAAAGACATCAAAGGTGATGAAAAAGTAAAGCAGATAATCTTGGTAGATACAAAAACAAATGAAGAAACATCTTTGGATATGGGAGGAGTGTTTGTTGCTATAGGTCATGAACCAAATACTGAATTATTCAAAGAACAGTTAGAATTAGATGAGAATGGCTACATTGTTCTCAAAAATAATACCCAAACAAGCATAGATGGAATATTTTCTGCTGGTGATGTGCACGATCATAGATATAGACAAGCAGTAACCGCTGCAGGTTATGGATGTATGGCTGCAATCGATGTAGACAAATATTTAGCTGAACAGAAATAGAATTACTTTATTTTTTTTATAGTAAATTCTAGATCATTGCCATTTTTCTTTAATTCTAAAAGTTCATGTCCACGTTTATGACATAATTCAGTAATGTCATCCTCAGCAGCAGGATCATCAGCAATAACTGTTAGTATCCCACCAACCTGCATTTTTGATAACTCAACAGTTGTCTGTAAAGCGGGTGATGGACAATACAATCCTCTTACATCAAGTGTTTTTTTAGATTCGGAAATTTTAATCACCTAAGAAAAATTTAATCTGTCTATATAAAAAACTAGTTTTTTTAGATATGCCTATTATCAAAAAATCATTCTCGTAATAGTTGGTATATCTCGTGTTCTGAAAGAATAAGGATCCATGCCTTCAAAATTAATTTTTCGTGATATGCGTCTTACACCAATCAGTGACATTCGATAAATTACTTCCCAGAAATAACTTGTACGTGTAATCAGATAGAATTTGTATAGTGAATTAAACAAGAATTTTGATTTTGGATAAAACTCGTTAATATATTTATCAATGTGCAACTTTGAATTTTCGATTTTGAATTGAATGTGCTCTAAAACTTCTTTTGGCTTCACATATTCAACTTTTTCAATTGAAATTTTTTTATGTTTTAAGGCAAAAACTATGTCATCAATATTATTCTCAGAATCTATTAAATTAGTACATCTTGCTATGGTACTAGTAACATGTGAATCACTTCCTGCTACAACATGCAAATTATTCTCCTTTGCAAATATCTCTGCCTTTTTGTTAGAATAGATATCAATATTTGCACTGTTAAAAACTTCAAAGAGATCACACTTCTTAGCGTCTTCTCTTAAGGCATCAATTAAGCTAAAGGGATGTGGTGCAATAGTAACTGCATCTTGATCTCTTGCATCATCTAAGATTTCATCCAAGCTTTGACCAGCCTTAATTTCCTTGTGTAGTCCATATACCAAAACATGAGCTTCCTTGTCTGTGGTTACTTCTTCTGCTGGATAAACACCAATTTTTGAGAATTTTGTATGATTATTTTTGTAATTAGTAATCTGATCATATCCATCAAGTGTATTGTGATTAGTGACAAATAAAACATCCAAATCAGATTGTAGTGATTTTTCTAATTGGGAAGTGATAGTTACATTTGAGTCAAATGGTGATTCTATTTCCCCTACATGACCATTTGAGTACATGTTATGACAGTGTGTTTCAGTTCTTAGTAAGGCCAATTATAATCTATAAAATTACTTACTTTATTAATTAACTACTTGAACAGATCCTCTGATTCAGGGCGAATTAAACTAGAAATTCTATCATCTTTTGGAATGTATTTGTAATTTTTAATAATTGCCATGGGACAGTTATTTGTTTTTTGCATAACTAATTCTGCAGCAGAACATAGTTCGTCAACTATTGCAATAGCTGTAACACGAAGTATTTTCCCAAATGTATCTGGCTTCCCTTCATAATGAAGAATTGGTTCTATTCCTGCGACTCCAATTGCATTATCAGTTTGTCCAAGTCTAAAAGGTCTACCAAATGTATCTGATATTATTACTGCTATTTTTTTTCCAGTTTTCTTTTTTATCTCTTCATGTATTAATTTGGCTGAATTATCAGGATCGATTGGAAGTAATGTTACAAAGTTTCCATCAACATTACTTTGATCAATACCGGCATTAGCACATGTGAAACCATGTTTTGTTTTAACAATAATTACACCATGCTCCATTCTAACAATTCGCTTTGATTCAGATAATACTACTTCAACTAATTTTGGATCCTTTTCATATGCAGATGCAAGTCCTACAGATAACTCTGATGGAATAATAATATCTAGATTAATTACACGACCCTCTTGTTTTGAAATAATTTTTTGTGATATAATTAAAATATCGTCATCTTCAAGGCCACATTGATTTGAAGAAAGTAACATATCTACTATATTACTTTCTGGTGTAACATCTTGCTTGAAACAAACTGGAAATATGTGAAGGCTCAATTGAGATTATCTAGCCTTAACTATACTTGAAGGTTACCAAGATTATGCTGTTTGTAGTGGCAATTCAAGTTTATAGTGTTTATTAATTATTGGGATAATCTTTGATAGATCCTTTTCTTCTAATGTTGTAGTTGCAAGGTCCTTTACCATGTCTTGTGCTCTAAAAGCAATTCCTAAACCGCATATATCAAATAATTTTATATCATTTGCACCATCAACAATCACTACCGTTTCTTCTTTGTTCTCATTCCATTCTTCAGTCTTTATTTTAGCAGATTTGGATTTATCAGAGTCAACATTAATTTTTACACCATCCAGAACACCATCTTTGAATGTCAGTTCGTTTGAAAAAACAAAATCTAAATCAAGTTCATTTTTTAATCTGTCAGTCATTATTGTGAAACCACCAGAAACCGCCATTATTTTCCAGCCTGCACTTTTCAATGATTTACAAGCATCCTTGGCACCATTCATAATTGGTAAATCATCAGCAACTTGCTTACAAGTATCAAAACTAAGTCCTTTCAGTAGATCAACTCTATTTTTCAGACCTTCTTCCCAATTTATCAAGCCTTGAAGTCCTCGTTTGGTAATATCCCAGATTTCTTTTTCCTTGTTTACTTTTTCTGCAAGAATTGGTAAATACTCTGCATCATAAAGCACACCCTCAACATCAAAAATTGCTAACAATTGATTTCTAAATTTCGAAAAGAACTCATTCATATAAAAGTTGAAATAGATAAACGCGATCCATGACCGCTAATAATAAATCATCCTTCATTTTGTTTGAATTATGGTTGACGAGTTAGAACATAAGCATGAAGTCAAAGTACAACAACGTGAAGGGCGTCAAAAACTGCCTGATGATGTTAAGGCGATCCTTAAAGGTTCTGGTATGATGGATGAAAAAGGTAAATTGAAACTCAAAGGTGTGAGCCCAAAAATGTTAAAACGAATGAAGCAAGAGTTTGTGGATTGTCCTGTACTAAAAAAGGAAACCCACTTTATACAGTGTTTTGTATGCCCAAATTTTCAAAGTAGGGTGATGGGAAACGTACTATGTAAAGGCGAACCACTTCAAACTTAGATATTTGTTGTAAGTTGCTTAATGTTGTTAATAATTTTCATTTTTCGGGATATTGGTAACTCAGGTTCGATGGTGACAAACAATGTCTTTCTTTTTGTATAAATGACAATTTGTGTCACTTTTTCACGTTCCACATGGACATAACGAACCTTCCCTAATGGCTTATCAAACTCCTGCCTCATTTTTCTTCTATCAGCAACTTGGCTACAAAAATACTCCTCCTGTTTTTGTGATTCTAAAGATGTTTTTCCTTCCTTCATTATACCCTCTACAATGTTCCCTTTGAGATCAATAATTGCTACAAATCTCATATGACTGTCAAGATTTACAATTTTTTCTATAATTTGAAGAAGTGATTTAGTTGTAGCCATGCATACTAACAATAAATTTAGAATATATGTCTAATTTTTTCATGTAAGAAAATCATTAATTGTTTATTAAGAAAACTAAATAGCTACAAAATCATTGAATTTTAAATGGGAAAAGAAATTGGAATTACTGTAAAAAAATCGGAGGATTTCAGCGAATGGTACACCCAATTAGTGATAAAAGCTGAACTTGCAGATTATGCACCAGTTAAAGGTCTGATAGTCTTAAGACCAGACGGATATTCGATTTGGGAATCGTTGAAATCATCACTAGATTCCAAACTTGTAGAAACAGGACATCGTAATGGATTCTTACCTGTACTTATTCCAGAATCACTTCTTGGAAAAGAAAAAGATCACTTTACTGGATTTAATCCTGAAGTATTTTGGGTAACACGTTCTGGTGATGGTGAGATTGGAGATAAACTTGCACTACGACCAACATCTGAAACTTTAGCGTATACAATGTATGCAAAATGGATTAGAAGTTGGAGAGATTTACCATTAAAAATTAATTTTTGGAATTCAGCACTTCGTGCTGAAATTAAAGCAACTAAACCATTTTTGAGGACGTCAGAATTTTTGTGGCAAGAAGGTCACACTGCCCATGCTGAAAAGGATGAGGCCCAAAAAGAAGTGACAGATATTTTAGAAATTTATAAAAAAACTGTTGAAGATGAATTAGCAATTCCAGTAATCACTGGAAAAAAATCTGAAAAGGAAAAATTTGTTGGTGCTGTGTATACACTCACAATGGAATCATTGATGCCTGATGGAAAAGCACTACAAATGGGAACAACCCACTTTCTAGGACAGAATTTTTCAAAACCATTTGAAGTAAAGTACACTGATAAAAATAATGCTGAAAATTTTGTATGGCAGACTTCATGGGGTGTGTCTTGGAGATTAATTGGTGGAATGATAATGGTGCATGGAGATGATAAGGGTCTTGTGTTACCACCTAGAGTAGCACCGATCCAAGTAGTGATAATTCCAATATATCATTCTGACGAAGAAAAAAATATGATGTTAGAAAAATCAAGGGAAATAAAACACGAATTAGATACTCGTAAACTACGTACGCATTTAGATGATAGAGACCAAGTAACGCCTGGATTCAAATTTAATGATTGGGAAATGAAAGGAGTGCCAATAAGAATTGAACTTGGTCCAAAAGATCTTGAACAAGATAAAGTTGTGTTTGTTAGAAGGCATAATCAACAAAAGCAGGAACATCCAATCAATGGATTGGTAGAAAAAATCATCATGGAATTGGATAATATACACAATGACATGTTTTCAGACGCACAGAAGATTCTTGATGAAAGAACAGTTAATTTAGAAACATATGATGAATTCAAATCTGAATTAGAGAAGGGAATGCTCATCAAGGCACCAATATGTGATAATCCATCATGTGAGGAGAAAATAAAGGAAGAAACTGGCGCTGATATAAGAGTCATCCAAGATGGGTGTGAGGATGAAAGCTCAAAGTGTGTTTATTGTAGTAACCAATGCAAGATTCGACCACTCTTTGCTAGAGGGTACTAAAACTAATTAATTCATTTTAATCTATAAAATATCATGATGCTAAAAATTTCCATAAAGGATGTCATAAAACAGAAAACTTTTGGAGGAATTGCTATAGTTTCTGGTATATTAATTGGGATTTTATATTATTTCCTAACACTATCTACGGCAATAGACCACTTTAATGTGGACGTTTCCATAATGCCACAATACATTACGGCATCAATTGGTTTAACCATAATAGTAGCAATTCTTGCAGGGATCAATATAGCACTAGTAGCATACAACATTAAGATACAAAGAGCAAATAGTATCAAAAAAAGTGGAACATCAGCAATTTTAGGTGGTGCCTTAACGGCATTTACACCAGGATGCCCAGCATGTACAACTTCTCTTTCCGCGTTGCTTGGAATTATTGGTGGACTAGCAATATTTCCATTACAGGGATTAGAGTTAAAATTCATATCAATTGCTGCATTGTCATTTTCAATTTGGTGGGCAATGAGAAACATAAACAATGCAAGTTGCTGTGTAATGAAGGAATGATTCCAAAAACCACATATATTCAGACAATTTCAATCAGGATATGACACTAGAGCAATCAGCACAGAGTATTCTCTTAGAAAAATTCAATGAGACGCGTGCAAGAACACTTGAATTAGTAAAAACTTTGGAAAAAGATGATTTTGGAGTTCAAACGGCATTTTATACAAGTCCAGCAAAGTGGCATCTAGGTCATGTTAGTTGGTTAAATGAGATAATTCTTAGTAAAGCAACAAATAACTATGAATTTTATTCGGATGAATTCTCAGAATATCTTAATTCATACTATAATCAATTTGGAACCCCTCATGATAAAGCAAAGAGAGGAGTTATGTCAAGACCTACAGCTGATGAAATTCTAGAGTATTTTGAAATAATAACACAGAAAGTGTCTAATACAATGCAAGGACCATTATCAGATGAGACATCTTATCTTTTCACAATGGCAATACATCATGAATGCCAACATCAAGAATTACTAGTATATGACTTCCAACATTTGTTAGCAGACCAATACAGGCCTGTAAGGAAAAACCAACCACCAAAACCAGTTGATATTCAAAGAAAGGGTGTGAAGATAGATGGTGGGTTATATGAAATGGGTTATTCTGGAAATGATTACTGTTATGACATTGAACAGCCAGAACATAAAGTCTATCTAAATGATTATGAAATTGAAAATTTTCCAGTAACTAATGGAGACTATTTAGAATTTATGAATGATGGTGGTTATGATGACTTTTCATTTTGGCTATCAGATGGATGGGATGCAGTTAAGAAAAATGAATGGAGTGCACCAATGTATTGGGAAAAAAAAGATGGAGTATGGTTTACTCGAGATTTTGTTGGTGAAAGAAAAATTGACTATAACGAACCTGTGTGCCATGTAAGCTTTTACGAAGCATCAGCATTTTGTAAATGGGCAGGAAAACGATTACCAACTGAAGCAGAATGGGAAAAAGCTGCACTATGGAATAATGAAAAGAAAGAGAAAACAATTTTTCCATGGGGTAACGAACAACCATCAGAAAAAAATGCGAATGTTTTAGAGTCTTACAACTGGAACTGTACCAAGATTGGCTCGTATCCAAAAGGGGAAAGTTCATACGGCTGCCATCAGATGATTGGTGATGTTTGGGAATGGACGTCTTCAGAATTTGTTGGTTATCCTGGATTCAAATCAAGATTTGATGAATATAATGATAAGTGGTTCACAAATCAAAAAGTTTTACGTGGTGGTTCATTTGCAACGCCTGGAATATCAATTCGCGGTACATATAGAAATTTTTTCCGTCTTGATGAAAGATGGTTAATTTCTGGATTTAGATGTGTTAGTGATATCTAGATTTTTTGCCCTAGAACTAAGGCAAAATATTTGCGTGAATCATACCAGATTTTATTAATCTTTATTCCTGATTTTTCAAATAACGATTCAATTTGAAATATTGAAAATTTGTATGAATTCTCAGTATGGATTAGTTCATCCTTTGTTAAATCTATGGATAGATTTGACTCAGGTATTGTCACAGTTTGAGAAGATAACGACTTGAGGTACATCTCAATTCTACTACACGATTCATTATAGTGTGCATAATGGGCAAACTTGGTTAGATCAAAGTCTGCACCTAATTCACAATTTATTCTATGAAGGACATTAAGATTGAATCTTGCTGTGACACCCTTTGAATCATTATATGCATTATGCAATGTAACAGGATCTTTTTTTAAGTCAAATCCTATCAGAAAAAGATCAGAGTCCTTCATCATATCATGAATTGTTTGTAAAAATTCCATTCCTTCACTATGATTAAAATTTCCAAAACTTGAACCTAAAAATGAGATTAGATTTGGTTTACTATCATAATTCTTAATGAAATTTAATCCATTTTCATAGGTATCAACTACTCCCGTAATCTTTAGATCCTTGTAGATTCCAGATAATTCTTGTGTGCTACAAGTCAGTATATCAGATATATCAATTGGAATATACTCAACGTCAGTTTGAAGATTGTATAATGCATCTAGCAACAAACGTGTCTTTACTGACGAACCACTACCTAATTCTACAAGTCTAAATTCAGAAAAAACATAAGATTCAATTTTATTTTGAATATCTTTAAGAATTTCAATCTCAGCGCTGTATGGATAATATTCTGGTAATGCACAAATTTCATCAAATAATTTGGAACCATTTTCATTATAGAAAAATTTTGGGCTTATTGATTTTGGTTCATTACCTAGAGAAGTTTGAATCTCGTTAGCAAAAGTTTTCTGATTAATTATAGTACTTGGCTTGAAATATTTTAGATTATTATTAACTATGGTTAGTTGATACTCAATCTGGCCTTGAATAGTTTTTGAGTTCATATCTCAAAAGCAAATTTTTAGGTGCATAAATTTCTTCTCAAACAAATTACCTAGTGATGAATATTTCATATATTAGGTATCTCTATAGTCACCATTGAATGAAATTCTCAGAATTGAAAATTTAACTAAGACATTTACTAAAAAGGGTATTTTCCATTCAAATTCAAGTTCAATTAGGGCAGTAAATGATGTTAGTTTTAGCCTTTTAAAAGGAGAGATTTTAGCAATTGCTGGGCAATCAGGTTCTGGGAAATCAACTATTGCAAAACTAATTTTAAGATCAATTGAGCCTGACTCAGGTAAGATTTTCTTTAATGGTGAGGAGATCTCAGCCAACAATGAGAATCTCAAAAAATTTAGAAGTAAATGCCAGATGATTCATCAAGATCCTTATGACTCAGTAAATCCAAGAATGAAAATTTTTGATATAGTAAATGAACCGTTAGAAATTCATAACAAAGGAAACAAACTGGAACGAAATAAAATAGTCATTGAAACATTAAAACAAGTAAAATTAGAACCTGTTGAAGAAATATTAGAAAAATTCCCTCACATGCTTTCTGGTGGACAACGTCAACGAGTTGCTATTGCCAGGGCACTAGTTACAAAGCCTGAAGTGATAATTGCTGATGAACCAGTATCTATGCTGGATGTTTCTGTCCGTGGTGAAATTTTAGAACTAATGAATTCAATTCAAAAAAAATATGACATATCATTTATTTATATTACACATGATCTTGCTACTGCAAAATTTTTTGCAAAGAAAATAATAATCCTGTTTGAAGGGAAAATCATGGAATTGGGTAAAATTGAGAATGTTTTAAACAATCCAGAACATGCTTACACAAGAGCACTAATTGATGCAATACCATATCCTGATCCAAAAAACTTATACAAAGAAAAAAAAATTAATTGGAAAAACGATAATTAGTTAGCAATAGTAGATTCTTCTTCTAGATTTAACATTCTTTTGTCTTTGTACTTTACAACATTTGAAACCCCATTCTTAGGAAATACTCCATAGATCAATTTAGCTTTTTCAACAACAGAATCCTTTAGGGAGACCATAAGAAACTGGCTCCCTACAGAACGCTCTTTTATTATTTTAGAAAGTTTTTCAGCGTTAGGTGCATCAAGTGCTGCATCAACTTCATCAAATAGATAGAATGGCGAAGGATTTAGTCTCTGTAATGCCAATACAAACACTATAGCAGCTAATGATTTTTCTCCACCACTAATTGATGTAGACTCACGTTTTGGTTTATTTGGGAATTGAATTATGTAATTTAGTCCAGAACCAAATATGTCATCTTCATTCTCCAATTCCAACCATGCGTTACCACCGGTCATTTTTGAAAATGCGTCACGAATTTCCTTATCAACGGTGTCAAATGCATCCAAAAATGTCTGACGTTTTTCTTTTTCAACTGATTCTAAAAATGAGACAATCTTGTTTCTTTCTTGTTCTAGAAGGTTTTTCTTCGATGACGCACTTCTATAACCATATGCAATTTCAGAAAATTGTGAAGGTGCTCCTGCATTAAGTGATGCTTTAAGCTTATTTTGTTCATGTTCAAGAGATGAAATTAAAGAAGTGACATCAAATGCGTCTAGTGATTCATCAAAACCAAAAACTGCTAACATTGATTTTATCTTTGATTCTTTTTCCCTAATATCAGATAGATCATGTTCTAAACTATCAGATTTTCTATCACGAATTCCAATATCACGTGTTAGAGTATGTTCACGTTCAAGTAGTTCATTTATACTATCATCATATCCCTTCATTTTTTCAACTGAGTTTCCAGAAGTCGAAATAAGTTCTTGCTCTTCCTGTCGTAATTTTATTAGTTCTTCTTCTGACTTAGATTTTTCTTTTTCATTTTTTCTAATATCTACTTCAAGATGATATTTTTCATCTTTAATTGTTGTATACTCTTGTTGTAATGTTCTATGACTGCTTCTATTCGTTGTAATTGATGACATTAAAGTTGCAAGTTGAGTTTCGTTTTCTTTTAATTCGGTATGATTTGTATTCTGATTTTTCATTGAAATGGAAAATTGGTCATTTATTGATCTTAATTCATTAGCAATACTATCCATTTGTGGTTCAGCATAATTTTCTCTGACCAATCTAATCTGAGATTCAAGTGATTCTAAATGTGAACTTTGTTTAATTAATTCTGTAGAAAGTCGTTCCTTTTTCTTTTCTAATTGTTTTCTTCTGGAAACAAATTGATCTAAAGTTTTTGTTCCTGAATTAATTTTATGTCTAAGATCCGAATAACTATTCTGTGTAACCACTAATCCTTGCTCAGATAGTTTGATTCTATTTTCATGAACTTTTATAGAGTCTTGGTATTTTTTGATTAGATTTTTCTTCTTTTGTGTAGCCTTTCGTAGAACAGAAATCATATTTTGAAGTCCTTCTACTGAATCACTCATATTGATAATTTTAGTCAGTTTTGAAATTTTAGAATTAATATCTATAACAACTGCCGATGCTTTTGCCGCATAGAATTCACCCTCTAAAGTAATAGTTTTGTGTCCTAACTTGGAAATTTTGATGGCTGAATCTCGAGAATCAACAAGTATGGTATTACCAAACAGAAATGTTTTGAGTGAATTGAATCTAGGATCACACGAAACAAAATCTGATAATATGCCAATTATTGCAGGATCATTAGGTATATCCAATTTAAAATCTGGGATTTCCTCCAATGGAATAATTTTGAGTTTAGGGAGTTTTTTCTCCCTAACAGATTGGGCAAGTGAAACTAAAGCTTCAAAATTCTTTACAACAACTGCTTTAATCCAATCTGAGCATACAGCTAGAACTGCACGTTCATATTTTTTGTTCCATGATAAAATTTCATAAACTAATCCTTCAATTCCAAGATTCTCTGCATCATGTTTTAATTTTGATATAGAATAATCCTCATGCATTATTCCTTTAACAAATTTAATTTTTGTTTCATACTTGTTAGCACCTTTTGATGATGCATCAATCAATGACAATAATTCTGTTGTTTCATTTTCTAATTTAATTTTCTTGTCTTCATGTGTAATTATACGTTTTTTAATTTCTTCAATACTTTGTTTATGATTATATATTGCACGTTCTAATTTTATTTTTTGTTTATCTAGATAATCCTGATTAATTGAAAAGTTTTGTTCTTTATTAGAATTAGTTAATAATTTTTCATCTATATCATTAATTTCTGAATCAATTTTTCCTATCAAAAGTTTGGCATGTGTTATTTTATTTGTAAGATTAGAAATTTTTTTATCAACCTCATGTTTTTGGCTTGAAATATTAGATTGTCTTTTTAGAATTTCTGTTCTTCTTGAAGTAATTGCTTCTGATGCTGAGTCAGTTTCTTGTTTATTTTGTCGTAAATCATTTATAATTTTTTTCTGATCTTCAATTTTTTCATCAAAAGATTTTTTTTGATTTTCTAAATTACTTAGAAGTGGTATTAATTCTGGTATTCTTAAATTAATTTGAGACAATCGTTTATTGCTGGTGATAATACTACTGTCTGCTGCATCAAAAGATTGTTTGACGTCACTTAACTTAGTATCAATTTTAGATTTTGATTGATTATATGCATTAGTCTCATCCATAAATTCATTTTTTTGTTTTTGGAGGTCAGAACGTTCTTTTTTGACTGTACTTCGATCTTCTTCAAAATGTTTCTTTTCAGAATTTAATGCGTTCTGTGTTCTTTCTTTAGACGTTTTTTCGGATAAAAGCACTTTAAGGTTACTGGCTGCTGAGATCGCTCGAAAACGGTTAAGTTCTCTTTCAATGAGATCATATCGCAATTTATGATTTCTTTCTATTTCTAAATCATCAATGCGTTTCTTAACTTCACCCATTTTGGCAAGTGATATTGCTAATCTTTGATCGGCTTCAGATAATTGCTTTTCTGCTTCTTTCTTCTTTTCGTCAAATGCTTCCAAGCCGATTAGTTGTTCAATAGCTTGACGTTTTTCCTCAGTTGTAAACTCAGAAATTCTTGTTACAGTTCCCTGCTGCACTGCATTAATTTGGTTTAAACCAGCATTTGCAAGTTCCATCAATTCAAGAACTTTTTGTCGTTGAACCTTAGTTTTATCTAAATAGTATATGTTGTCTCCCTTATCACTCATCTCTCTAGTTATTGTTACAAGATCAGAGTCTACTGGAATTCTTCTATCTGTGTTATCAAATTGGACACTAGAACGTGCCATTTTAGGTCCTCTTCTGCTACTTCCTTCAATATCATGAATTAATTTTCTTAGACTAGGTGCTCTCATTACTGAAGGTCTGTTTTCCCCTAATGCAAAAATTATGGCGTCCAAGATATTACTTTTCCCTGAACCGTTTGGTCCAGAAATAGAAATCAATCCTGGCTCAAAATCAACAATAGTATTTTTAAAACCAAATGATTTGAAGCCAAAAATCTCCACCTTTTTAATATGAACCAATAAAATTTCTCATGTTTTGACTTGCATAATTAGTGCTAACAAGTTTAGTTGACTTTACGAATAAACTTTGTAATGTTACAAGATTTAGAAATTAATCCCCACTGACAAATTTTTCAAGTTCAGTTTTAGCTACTGGGTCAGTCATTTGTTCTATTGGGTGTTTCATGAGATAAGCACTTGCAGGTATTATAGGTCCACCCATTCCTCTATCTAAGGCGATCTTTGCTAGTCTAATTGCATCAATCACTATTCCTGCAGAATTTGCTTTATCATCAACTTCAAGCCTAACTTCCATATTATATGGAATATTTGCCCATTGTCTACCTTCTATTCTCATAAACATTAATTTTGTATTTCCCAAGAAAGGAATGAAATCAGATGGGCCAACATAGATTTGTTCGTCGTCTAACCTTTCTGTAAGCTGACTCTGTACACTCTCAGTTTTAGAGATTCTTTTACTTACAAGTCTCTCCTGTTCTTTCATATTCAAAAAATCAGTATTCCCACCCACATTGATCTGGTATGTTTTTTCTATTTTTGTTCCTCTTTCATCACAAAGTCTTGCCAATGTTCTATGTACTATTGTTGCACCTACCTGACCCTTGATATCATCACCAATTATTGGAATATTCTTATCTTTGAATTTTTGTGCCCATTCCTTATCAGATGCTATAAAAGCTGGCATACAGTTTACGAATGCAGTATTAGTTTCAAGACATATGTTTGCCCAAAACTGAGTTGCCTTCTCGGAGCCAACTGGTAAATATGATACAATAATCTCTACTCCAGTTTCTTTGATAACTTTTTTAATCTCTTCTTCAATTTCAGACTCCGTTTTGTTACTTTGGATAGGTTTTACCTTATTCTCAACCCAAATTCCGACACCGTCTAAAGCAGGACTTTCATACACTTTACCATCAGTCTTTGGCATCTCATCTTTTGGAATCCAATTTACCATATTGGGTAATTCGTATATTGCTTCATTTACTGACTTTCCAACTTTATTTTCTCCAACATCAAACCCTGCAACAAAATCAATATCATGAATTGAATAATCACGAAGTTTATCATGAATTATTCCAATTACCTGCTGGGATGGATTTTTCCTATAATATTCAATGCCCTGAATGAGACCTGAAAAACAATTTCCTAGACCAACTAATGCAACTTTTATCTTTTCAACCATGTTGGAAATGGTGTTTTGTTTATGGTTTAAAGTTTTCTTAATGAATAATTAAAAAATTATAACCAGCTAATACAATACAAATGTATGAGTTCAGATATTGAAGTTAAAGAAATTATTCCAATAAACATAGATGGCGGGATTGTAATTAACGGCTTTCCATCAACAGGGCTTACTAGTGCAATTGCGACAGAATCTCTAATTAATACAACACAGTTTGAATTAGGTGCAATAATTGATTCAGATCGATTTCCACCAATTAGTATAATCAAGAATGGTATACCAAACTACCCAACACGTATTTTTATCAATAATGAACTAAAAGTGGCTGTGTTTTCCTCTTATCTAACACTTGATGTTTCATTGCATAAGATTGCAGCAAGATTAATGCTAGACTGGACAAAGAAGAAAAATTGCTCTACAATAATTAGCAGTATAACAGTGAAAGGTGACATTAATCGTGAAATAGTTGGAGTGGCTTCAACAGGTAATGCAAGAGGTAAGCTAGTTGCTGCTGGAATTACAGTTATAGAGAACGCAACAATACCAGGTATACCAGGTGTTTTACTTAATGAAGGAATGCTAACTGGCCAAGATGTAATTGTCTTACTAGTAAGTTCTGATAAAGAAATTCCAGATTTTACTGCAACATCAAGTCTTTGTAACGTCTTAAGTAAACTTGTACCAGGCGTTTCTTGTAACCTTACAAAATTAGAAAAAGAATCAAAAATTATTGAACAGCAAATCCAACAGGCAAGTGATGATGCTAAAGATTTGGGCGATAATATCTACCGATAATTCTATCAGTTCACAACATAGTTAGAGTAATGCAAGAAATAATAGGCTTTGCAGTAATGGTAGTGGCAATTTCTGCGTCAGGTGTCATGTCTCCAGGTCCATTATTTTCTGCTAACATAATTTATGGTCTTAAGGAAGGAAAAACTGCAGGATTAAAAATTGCATTAGGCCACACAATTGTAGAATTCCCACTGATTATTTTACTAGGCGCAGGAATTTTTACAACAAATATTTTTCCAGAGTATAGAATTATTATTGCCATTGTTGGTGCATTAGGAATATTTGCTTTTGCAGGTTTACAGATAAGAAGTTTGTTCCAAAAAAATATTCAAAAAAATCTGAAGCCTAGTAGAGGGCCAATATTAGCAGGTATTTTCCTTAGTGCATTAAATCCATTTTTTATTGTATGGTGGTTAACTATTGGTTTCAAATTGATTACAGAGTCAATTGAACTGTGGGGATTTATTGGGATTATAGTGCTATTTCTCTTTCATATATGGATGGATTATGTATGGCTTTACATAGTAGCATTCTTCGCATCAAAAACTACTAACTTTTTATCAAATAGGAACTACAAAATTCTTATTATTTCATTGACAGTAGTTTTAATTTATTTTGGAATAGAGTTTTTACGAGAGATTTAGGTATCAGTATGGGAAATATCAATTTCAAGAAGTGACACATTACGGGTTTTACCGTCCTGTGATACAAGTGATTCAGAAGAAATTCTAACATCACTTATTTTGTAGCCAACAGAGTTCATTCGTTTCATAATAAACTGTGAGACATCAACTGCTTGAGTAATTCTCTTGCCTCTTGCTTTTATTGTTACTATGGGTGTAGCCGATAACTGAGTTAATGTTGAATTAACATATGTCATGATGGTTTTATTACCAATAAAAATTACATTTCTAACATTTTGATCTGGTTTGGTTTTTAATTTATTCTCATCTACTGAGCCTGAATTATCTGGTTCTACTTTCTCAGATTCTACAACATTTTGTTCTTTAGATGTTTCTGGAATATTTTGATTATCAGATTCTACAACATTTTGTTCTTTAGATGTTTCTGGAATATTTTGATTATCAGATTCTAATTCAGATAATATGTCAACTGCATCACTGTTAGATTCACTATCCATGTTACTGATATTATTTAACGGATGTGGTTTATTTAGATTTTAGGTTAGTCTTTTCCATATATTCCTCTAAAATGGAATCAATATTTTGATCAGCAGTAGATTTTATCCTTTCTACTAAATCAGTTTCTTCAATCTCATAACAATTAAGAAAATCCTGATGGTCTTTGTAAACAAGAATTATTTTGTTATTAAAAATACAATGATATAGTTTTTCTTTTTCCATTAATTCTGGTTTCACATTAACACCATCATTATTTGCAACTAGAGGTTCCGCCATAATTTTTAGAAACATGAATGGTATTTAGAGTATTAATAGACCAAATTGTAATATGTATTCAAAAATTATTACTAATTATGGAAAATAGAGTGATTTTTCATGTTGATTTTGATTATTTTTATGCCCAATGTGAAGAAATACGTAATCCTGAATTGAAAACAAAGCCTGTGGCAGTGTGTATTTTTTCAGATAGAGGTGATGACAGTGGTGCTATCGCTACTGCAAATTACAAAGCAAGGGAATATGAAGTAAAATCCGGTATACCAATTAAATTTGCAAAAAGTAGATTAAAAGATAGACAGGATGCAATTTTTCTTCCAGCAGATTTTGATTACTACTCTCAGATTTCATCAAACGCTATGGATATTATCAAAAGTTTTGCAGATGTTTTTGAGTATGTTGGAAGGGATGAAGCATTTCTTGATGTTACATTAAAAACAAAAAATGATTTTCAAAATGCTGGTCATATAGCTCAACAATTAAAAAATGAAATTAGACAAAAATTAAAAATGACATGTTCTATAGGTGTATCACCCAATAAATTATTGTCTAAAATTGCATCTGATTATGAAAAGCCTGATGGTCTCACAATTGTCAAACCTGAATATACAGTTAATTTTCTATCTAAATTAGAAATTAGAAGTATTCCAGGAATAGGAAAAAAAACAGAATTGGTTCTGGGAGAAATGAACTGCAAAAAAATAGAAGATTTGCTTAACTTAGATTTTTTTGAGATAACCAATAAATTTGGTCGAAAAACTGGAACATATATTTACAATGCTGCACGGGGTATTGATTTAGAACCAGTAAAAGAAAAACAACCATCTATTCAATTCAGTAAGATAATAACACTCAAAAAAAACTCAAAGAACTTTGAATTTTTACGGGAAAATTTGTTAAAACTTTGTAAACAAGTTCATGATATATCGGTAAATAAACACCAAATGTTTAGATCAGTTGGAATCCAATTTGTCAATGAGGATTTAACTATGAAAACAAAATCAAAAATGTTAAAAAATCCAACAGTTAATCTTGAAGAATTAGAAAAAACTACTGAACAACTACTGTTAGATGCTCTTGATGAACAGGAGTTGTTAATACGCAGATTAGGTGTCAGAATCTCAGATTTATCAGATATGGAAGGGCAAAGTAGTATTACAAGTTATTTTTGAGAGTTCTGGTTAGATTCTAACTTTTTTATGCGTTTTGTTTCAATTGCTGTTACTACTAATAGGAAAATAAATAGCCACGGCAGAAACATTATTTCTCCGGCTACAGAATGAAACTCCTCCCATGCTTCGGGATCTGTTGTTACTTTTAGTGCATACACCGACAATGAGAATATTCTAATCATATTTACAAAAATTGTTCCAGCTATACCTATAACAAAATACATAATCTTACGTTTTCTGAGAATATTCATCTTGATGAGAAATGCCATCATTACAAGTGAATAGATAATTATACTGTGAACTCCTGCTGAGGGCCAAAATACTTGGAGCGCAAAAGGTCCAAAGTCACCATTTAGAAACATAAGATTGTCACGTCCAGTGGCAATTCCAAGATCTAGGGCAGTTATTACCCAAACATTTGCCTGAACTAAATATGGTACAATGTATTGTAATGGACCTAATGTATCATATGGGAAAAAGGAATCTAATGCAAGAATAATTGCACTGCCTGAAAGAAATATAGGTCCTGCTGGTGCAATTCTAAACCATTTCCTTCCGAACATAATGGCAAGAGAAACAGTAACAAATGTTGCCATTACAGCAAAATCAAACATCCAACCCCATGAATATTCTAAAACTCCAAAAACATCGACTAAACTCATAATATAATCATGAAGGCCAAATGGCAAAAATGCAAAATATGCAATTGTTATGGCGATTAATGGAATGCAAAAATAAAGTCTATTTTTTGGTATTACATATTTTATTCCTACTAATTCAGCAACAACGAAAGCCATTGCAAATAAAAATCCTCCACGACCTTGATTCCAACTTAGACTAAACGAATCAGAATATGCCGCAATTGTATACAATGTTGGAAGAATTACTATTATTATTCCAAGCAAAATATTCTTGTTTTGCATTTCTAAATTTAGTTAATCATCAATAAATACCATATTTAAAAAAAATCGGTGATTGTTTTCTGCTGAATTAGTTTAAGCATTTTCCCTTCTCGTATCCATTCATTTTTACTTACACTCATTTTTTTTGTTGCTAATTCTATAGCACTGTCCATATTTTCAGCAAAAAAAGCAGGTTGTTTCATAGCCTCTCTAATTCCCTCTCTGACTTGCCATACACCAACAGGTACCGCATATTCTGGTTGAATTTCTCTTAATACCAATACTCCTGCCTGTTTTTGTATTTTAAAGAGAAACTCTGCTACACCGAGTTTTGCTGCAAAGTATGCCCCAGCAATTGCCGGTGGATGTGAAATTCCTTTTGCATCTTCATAATCATTTCCAAAACCAATGGATGAACCATCATGCCATGCTTCCTGCATTTCAAACAACCACCTATGTGGAAATAATATAACAGAAAATAAATTTCCAAGATGGGAAAAAGAAAAAACATTGAAGGAATCTATAATATCAAAATCTAAAATTTGCAACATTAACGTTTTTGAAATAATATCATCAGTTGCAGTGATACTCCATTTAGTTGGAACAAGCTTTCTAGTTACACCCATCATTCCAATACTAAAGCACTTTTGAATTTTTGATATATCAATTCCACTGTTGTATAATTGCATTACTGCATCATCAGCTTTTAGATCATGATCATAGTATACTTTTTCTATAGAATTATCTGCGTTGGTAGAGGAAAATTTTGCATTTTTTATTTTTCCAAGTGGTCCAAATGGTGCGGATTGTTCATCTACTGATGTAACTGGAAATGTTGGCTTAACAAATTCTATTTCTGTGTCAGTTGGATTTAATGCCATTGTCATCTCTTGTAAATCTTCAATGTAGCGTCCTTCACATTGTGTGGCTGAAATATTTTTTATTCCTCTGATAAGGTTTAAGCGAAAATTTACAATTTCTTCTAGACTTTTGCCTATCCATTTTTCAGGCATATCTAGAATGCTAGTGTCTCCATGAACAGGTGGTAACATAGGACCAACCGATACTTTAGGATAGCCATACGTACCTACAAAAACAGATGGTGGACTGGAACCTTGAATTTCCTTTGATGAAAAAAGGTTTCCATATTTACTAAGATATTGATGCCAATTAGTCTCAATACCATGTCTTATTTCATTTCCACTAGTCATAAAAAAATTTGGTACTGTTAATAATAAATAATTCATGGTAAAGAGTTTGACAATTAGTAAAAATTAGAAGAAATGGAATGTTATGATAATTGAAATATTTCCTCAAGTTTTTGGCATATTGTGGGTTTGATATTTTTTTGTAATACAAAATTTACATCATCTCTACTGTCAATATCAAGCATTATTCTGTGAATTAATGCTAAAGAGTAATGACTAGTCTTCAACATAGCCGACTCAAATTGAAACTTGTAACTTCCCTCATCATATCTAGTCTCCATTATATCACTAGGAGTTCTAATCAATGCATTAGTTCCATCAAAATGCCTAGATGGAACTAAAATAACAGAATTCTCAAAAGTACAGAAATTAAAAAGCATGTCAATATCTTGTGTTGTCATGAATGGTATATCCTGAGGAAATATGACTGAATGTGTAAAATTGCTGTTAGATATCCAAGAATCTGCCAGCGAAATTGCATTATTCACGCCAGATTCAGTTTCATCAAAAATTTCTATACAATCAAATTTTTTACCAATTTGAAATACTTCGTCTTCTTTTGAGACAAGAATAATTTTTTCTATGAGTGATGATTTTGAAATAGTACCTAAAACTTCCTCTAGTAATAATTTACAAAGTACTCTGGTGTCTTCGATGGAAAGATCAAGCCTAGTTTTTGCTTTAGAAAATTGTTTTACTGGAATAATAGCACAAGTTTTCAAACTATCATTTAACTTGTTTTAGAATGAACGATGCTAATGCTTCTTCTGTTGTCTTGTTTTGCATTTTTAGTTTTGTGTCATAAACTTTGATATCCATGGCTTCAATCTGTTTTGCTTGTGCCTTATCTTTTGTATCAATAACTAATTTAGAGCAAACATCTGCATAAATTTGTGCCACACCAAAAGCTGAAACTTGATATCCTGCAGCTTCCATGTATTGAGCTGCAGGTCCGCTAAATGCTGTATTTCCAACTATGGGGCTTAGAGCGACAACTTTTTTTCTATTTTTTGATAATTCTTTTCTTACACCCTTGATTCCAAGCATTGGTCCAATACTGGTTAATGGGTTTCCTGGTGCAATAACTACAAGTTCTGAATCTTGGATTGCATTGATTGCTGCAGGATTAGGTCGTGATTTATCTGCACCAATGTACTGAATTCCTTCAATTGGACCTTTACCACGATGCTTTACCCAAAATTCTTGAAGATGGAGATCTTCACCGTTTGATGTTATTCTTGTCTCAACAGAATTATCAGTTATAGGAATAACTTTACTTTCTATTGCAAATTTTTCACACATCCAAGTTGTTATATCAGAAAGATTTTTTCCATTCTTTAACATATTAGTTCGAATCAAATGTGTTGCAGCATCTCTATCTCCAACTCTAAACCAAGTTTCTTCGCCAAAAACTTCCATTTGTCTAAGAAAATTATTTGTATCTTTTTTTACCCCCCAACCACGGGATTCATCTAAAATTCCTGCCAAACCATAAATTATTGTGTCGATGTCAGGACATACATACATGCCATAAAGCCAATAATTATCACCGACATTGCTAATCACGGTAATATCATTTCTTTGAGACGCTAAACCACGTACGAGTTTTACAGAACCCGTTCCACCAGCTAAAACTGTAATCACATAAATCACTAAACCAATTATGCAAAAACGTCACTTAATATTACTTTTTCAACTTAAAGATAGAAATTTACGCATGTAATTCAAAGAATTAATATACTGTAGTCATAAACCGTTTGCGTGTCTCGTGGTACAATTCTTGCATCATCATTTCTTATTGCTATGATGTTAACATTAACAGTTGTTCCTGCATATGCAGCTCAAATGGAATTTAGGATGATTCCAGAGAGTGAAACAGCTGAAGTCACAATGAAATTTCAGAGAACCATCTTTCTAGAATATGAAGAAGGTGGACAACTTGCAGATGAACTTAGAGGCCTGAAAACATCTAAAGTTTTTTCTGCGCAAAGTGACGAAATCAGATACCGAATTAATTATTTTCTAAAAAATGAAGCAAACAGTGATGCAGTTGTAACTAATGTACAATTAGACTATGATGCACAATTAACTGGTCGTGGATTAAACACATCAATTGATTACAAAATTGTACTTTCACTTGCACTTCAGGGTCATATGATACGACCAATGGCTGAAAATAGTCCTGGTCTAGTTGATATGGACTGGAGAGGATTCTTAGTAGATGGACCTGTTGATGTTAACATAAGAGGCGTAAATAATGAAATTAACATTCCAATTTCATATATTGCTCAAGCATCACCATCACTGTATTCTGCAGTTAAAGGCTCAGAAGCAGAACAAATTCTAAATCATCCGTTAATGAATGCAACTGGAATTAAAGCCCAACCACTTGGTAACTGGCACTTTTTGTTTGACCCAACAGGAATTAATGCAGATGCTATGACTTATGGATTATCAGAGGAACTTGCTGGTAGAGTTTGGTCATCATATACTATGGGTGAAAGTAGTCTTAGAGAAGGAATTCAAATAGAAAAAGTACATGAAGCAACATTTACAGCCGACAAAACTTACACAATACGAGCAATTGAATCTGCAGATTCTGCAAATGTTCACATTGGTGGATTTGCATCAGTTGATGTTTTACAAGACAGTGAAGTATTTGGTGTAAGTAAAGTACCACCAGAAGGATTTGCAACAACTGCAACAGGAGAATTTCCTGTTATGATTATCTATGGTATGGCAGGAATGGCTGGAGTAGTTGGAATTGGAGTTTTTATTATTAGTGAAAAGAAAAGAAAGAAGGATGAAGGACAAGGTCAATCAGGTATTGATCCAGGAAGACTAAGAGCTGCTTCAACAAGTACTGGCGCTGGCGGTTACAAAACTAACAGA
>Ga0209034_10000352_pt1 | contig 23066 bp, 26 predicted proteins | sample MarorgKNORR_S2LV_2_FD_188219 | JGI IMG/M metagenome (GOLD analysis project Ga0209034, IMG submission 188219) | Marine microbial communities from the Southern Atlantic Ocean, analyzing organic carbon cycling - 250m_A/KNORR_S2/LV (SPAdes) (version 2) | ecosystem: Environmental > Aquatic > Marine... | reverse complement strand
CAAGAGTTACTTGAGATCGGACCTAACGACCTAAATGTCGCGCAAGCGGCAACGAGAGAGGTTTTCGACTATTTCGGCGAGTACGTCAAAGCTCGCCGGAACGACCCGCGTGACGATATCGTCACGTACTTTCTCGAAGCCGAAGTCGACGGCAAACCGATGGATGATGAGCAGATCATGGGAGGACTTTTTCTTCTTCTCCTAGCCGGAATCGACACCACTTGGAGTTCCATTGGTTCCTCGTTCTGGCATTTGGGGCAACATTCTGAAGACCGGCGGCGCCTCGCTGATGGAAGCGCTTCGTTCGATGCGGCAGTTGAGGAGTTCCTTCGCTTCTACTCACCAGTAACCATGGCCAGGGTGATCACCGAAGAGGTCGAGATCTCAGGTACGACGCTGTGTCCGGGGCAGCGAGTATTACTCCCCTTCGCAGCAGCGAATCGCGATGTTGAGTTCATGGAGGACGCGGAAACTTTTGAAATCGATCGAGAAGTGAACCGTCACTCTGCCTTCGGGCTAGGGATCCATCGTTGCCTCGGTTCAAATTTGGCTCGTATGGAAATCAAGGTTGCTCTTGAAGAGTGGTTCCGCCGTATCCCTGAATTCGAACTAGCAGATCCCAATGTCGTTACCTGGTCCGGCGGTCAGGTTCGCGGACCTCGACGCATACCTCTGAAGTGGTGACATCAGCCAAGATTTCCTAAACGAAAGACCATTCGATGAAGATTGGCTTATTCACTCCGTTGCGTTCCCCTGTAGCGACCCCTGATTTCCTAAGAGAGTTCGGACAAAAGGCCGAATCGATTGGCGTTCATTCATTTTGGTTGGGCGAACACGTCGTCCTATTTGACGAATACGAGTCGACGTACCCTGGGAGTCCCGATGGTGTCTTTCGGTTCCCGGAGGGCAGCGGCCTGATGGACATGGTCAGCAGCATCGGTTTCTTGGCCGCCTGTACCTCCACTCTCCGTCTCGGTACCGGTATCTGCATCCTCCCCCAGAACAACCCCGTGTACGCCGCCAAGGAATACGCAACGCTCGACTTTTTGTCTGACGGCCGTCTCGACTTTGGTGTTGGGGTCGGTTGGAGTTGGGAAGAGTTCGATGCGTGCGGTGCGCCTTGGGCCAATAGAGGCAAGCGATGCGACGAATACCTTGAGGTGATCAACACCCTCTGGAATGACGAAGTCAGCTCTTTTGATGGCGACATGTATCAGCTACGGGAATGCCGAATGCATCCCAAGCCATCGCAGCCTGGCGGAATCCCTATCTGCGTCGGAGGGCACTCAGACGCTGCTCTTCGCCGGACAGCCCGCTTCGGAAAAGGTTGGTACGGCATCAATCTCTCGCCCGAAGGCAGCCGCGAAATGGTTGAACGATTGGGTCAGTTCATGGAGGCTGAGGGGCGTTCTATCGACGAACTGGAAATTCATGTCGGTGCAGTCAACGATCGAATGGAAGCTTCGTTAGTAGAGGCTTACGCTGAAGCTGGGGTGACCCAATTACTAATTCCTTTTTTGCGTCAGGGGAGCAAGCATCTCGACGCGAATCTTGAGAAGATCGAACCGTTCGTCGAAGCTGCAAACAGTTTGAATTGACCGCATATGGACAGTTAGTCGGCGGCGTCAGGTCCACTCTCTAATTCACGTGACGTCATATCTCGGGCGCTGGTCTCAACAGGTTTCACTTCCGGTAGTTCTTCCCCGGAAACACCTAATTCGCTAAATCTCCTAAGCGTTGGGAGCACTCGGCTCTCCACGCTTCCCACCATCTCGTTGTAGGCCTTGGTTGCTGTTTCGAGGCCACGCCCCGTTTTGGCCATCGCGGTAAGCGTCGTTCCCACTCGGCGATGTAACTCCCGTCCATGCTCCTCAACCTTTTTCGCATTGTCAGCCAACAGGGTGGTTTGCCAACCTCGAGCAATGGTCAACAACAACGCCATAAGGCTCATGGGTGATGCGATGACTACCCGCTGCCGCATCGCCTCGTCTACTAATCCCGGTTCTGCTCGCAACGCGTCGGCAAGAAAAGATTCTCCGGGAACAAACATGACAACGAAATCCGGTGCGTCATCAAACAACTCCCAGTAGCGCTTGTCAGATAAGGCCTTCACATGTTTTTGCATGGCCTTTACGTGGCCCTTCAACTCGGCCTCTCTAGCAGCGGAGTCATCGATTTCTTGCATCCGAAGGTACGACGCCAAGGGAACTTTCGAATCAACCACTAAAAATGCGCCATTGGGCAATCTGACAGTCAAGTCCGGCCGAAGAGCGCCGTCATCACTTGCCGCCGTGGTCTGTTCGGAGAAGTCACAATAAGAAGCCATCCCGGAGAGGTCAATGATATTCCGCAGCTGGTTTTCGCCCCACGCACCACGAGCAGACGAAGATTTTAAAGCTCCAGCCAACGCACCGGTGTGGGAAGTCAGTTCGTTGATTTGTTGAGTGAGACTCTCGTTGAGACTGTCAACCGATCCTCTGTTTTTTTCGTAGGTCGATTTCAAATCGCCAACTGAAGCTTTTAATTGGTGCATTTGCTCGGTGACCGGCTGAAGCAGATTCTTCGTTTGCTCTTCAAGTGTTCGCGAGCGTTCATCGATGAGTTGGTTCGCCAATTCAGTATTGGACTTCAGAGCCTCTTGGGCTGCTTTACCTACTCGCGCATCTACGGCTTCTTTAACAGCGGCCACAAGCCCTTCGGTGTCCACTCGAACTTCGGCGTTCACGTCGCCAATGTCGCTAGCTCGACGACGCGCCTGACTCGCTAGATAGCCAGTTACCACACCGAGAACGACAACTACCGCTACCAGGACGATGTTCATGATTTACATAGTGACAGCAGGAGAAGACACCGGGCGGGCGATTCTTCAATCAATCACTCCCGCTTGCCGGAGGAGTTCCAGCTGTTCTCTCGTCACTCCCACTTCAGCGAGGATTTCGTCAGTGTGTTGGTTCGGGTGGGGGGCCCCGTGCCGCACGCTGGCCGGAGTCCGACTGAACTTCGCAGCGGGACCAGTCAACGGCGCAAAAGACCCGTCGACTAGTTCAGTTGGTTGCAACATGTCTCGCTCCAGAACATGCGGGTCTTGAGCAGCGTCAGCGAACGTATTGACCGCCGAAATCACAATGCCCGCAGCATCGATAGCGGAAATGACTTCGTCTCGTCGTCGATCTCGACACCAGTCGGCTAGCAACTTGTCAACTTCAGATCGGCGAACGACGCGATCCTCGTTGGTGAGATAGCGAGGATCGGTACCGAGTTCGGGGCAACCAAGCACTTCGGTAAGTCGAACCCAATGAGAATCAAGGATCAGTGCGACGAAAACGTGTCCATCCCTGCATTGGTAACAGTTGGTCGGTGCACACACTCGTACTTGACTGCCCCAGCGTTCTAAGGGATCACCGGTCGCTGCCAACGTCAGGTAACCGTTGGATTGATAAAGAATCGAGTCAAGAAGTGACACGTCCACATGTTGACCCTCGCCTGTTGCGTCGCGGTGACGCAGAGCGGCCAAGGCCGCGAGCGCGGCATGTAACCCCGCGAGATCATCAGCGAGAAATGTCGGAGCCTTAGTCGGCGGCCCGTCAACCGATCCGTTGAGAGCCATCCATCCGCTGTGGGCGAGCGCACCGGGGTCATATCCGGGTCGTTCAGACTCCGGTCCGAACTGGCCCCAACCGCTGACCGACACATACACGAGATCGGGCTTCACACCCCGGCAATGTTCATACCCCACGCCCCACCCGGCGAGGGTTCCCGGTTTGAAGTTTTCGATAACTACGTCGGCGGAGGCTACAAGAGTCAGAAAGGTGTCGGCGCCCTCCGGCCTTCGGAGATCGATGGTGATGCTTTTCTTGTTTCGATTCACAGTTTCTTCGGCAAAGGACCTCGAAGTTCCGCCAATCAGCGGCTTCCAAGACGCTCCTTGGGTGCCAGGCATTGCGACTCGGACAACATCAGCCCCATAGTCCGCAAGCAGGCACGCTGCCATGGGCCCGGCCCATGCAGTGGTCGTGTCGAGAACTCTCATTCCCGCAAGCGGACCAGAGAGATCGCGACGGGCGTTTCGGTAGAAGTCCTCCTTGTCCATGAAGTGAAGCGTAGGGAAATCGGTTACGGCGCGCCGCGTGAAGTACTCGACATCTTCTAGGGTCCGTTTCAGTCCCCGAAAGGAACGCAATGAAATTTGGTGTTCATCTTCCCGACGCAGGCCGCGATCCGAGTCGTGAAGCAATGATCACGATCGCGACTGCCGCCGAGAATCTCGGTTACGAGTCGGTGTGGTCAAGCGACCACATCGCGTGGCCTGACCCCGCGACCTTGAAATCCAAATACCCGTATGCCGATGACAACAGCGGATTCCCCGCGGCAGGCAGCGCTTGGTTGGATTGCCTAGGAACGCTCCAATTCGTAGCGGGCATTACCGAACGAGTACTCCTGGGAACCACCGTTCTCATACTGGGCTACCGAGGTGTGGTCCAACAGGCCAAAAGTTGGGCGACCCTCGATCATCTTTCGAGTGGCAGAGCGATCATGGGCGTCGGCGTCGGTTGGATGAAGGAAGAATTTGAAGCGGTGGATCGTCCCTGGGATCAACGAGGTGCTCGTGCCGACGAAAGCTTAGAAATCTTCAAGGTCCTGTTCGATGAAGGGTTATCCACTTACGACGGTAAGTGGACGAGTTTTCGCGACATCGGCTTCAGTCCAAAACCCTCCAATAACCACATTCCGGTATGGGTGGGCGGTCATTCTCCGGCAGCTTTTAAACGGACCGCCATTTTTGGCGATGCTTTTCACGCCGCATTCGGAAGTCCAGTTGTGCTCGCACAGCAGTGGGCCGCTGTACGCGAGGCATGCGAACTCGTCGGACGCGATTCACAAGAACTCGAGCTAACGAGCCTATTCAGGCTGAACTTCGATGGCGGCAATCTTGACGAAGGCGAAATCGGTGGGAGTAGCGACCAAGTACTCGACCAGATCGGCCAGTACGCGGAAGTTGGACTCCATCACGCGGCATTTTTCGTTCTCGGTCGAGGCACCGAGGGGCGCTTGGAGGCGATCACCCGTTTCGCCGAAGAAATTGCACCCAACTTCGCTTAGCGTTCTCTGCTCGTTCTGAGCTAGGTCAGTCAACAATCCAGTCCTCATCGGGTACTCCCAGACCATCAGCGATTCGGTTCGCGTAGGCGTAATAGGCCGTGACCTCAACGATGTCCAAGATGTCTCTATCGGCGAATCCCGCATCACGCAGTCCGTTGATATCGCTCAATGTCATGTCGCCGGGGGTAAGAGTCAGCTTCACTGCATAAAGAAGCATGGTTTTTCTTCTGTCGCTCAGCGGCGCACTTTTCCAGTCAGTTTCGACGGCGTCGGCCAGCGCGTCGTCTTTGAGTAAGCGACGCAGACCGCGTCGATGATGGCGGATTCAATAGTGGCAGTCATTTTCGAGACTAACTACCAATGCGATCATCTCTCGTTCGACTTTTCGCAACGTTCGCGTACCTGCCATCGCCGACCGATAAACACCGTCATGCGCGGCAAGACTGCGCGGGTTCAACGAATGTATTGACATGATGTGGTCAATACGTCCGTGATCTCTATCGACCACTCTGTCGTATAGGTCGCTGAGGGCTTCACGTTCAGCCCACTGCTCATCGGGGACAATCTCAATCCAAGCCATACCCTCTATCGTGCCTCGTCGGCAGCAACTACGGTGCCAATAGACGTCTCATTTACGGGAGCGTGTTATGACGCAAACTCCGACAGCGCTTATCGAGTCATCGCATCAACATTCAGGACTAGCAGTTCGCTCTGACTTGACCGCAGCTCACGCCCATGTCTGGGAAAAGTTGGCGGCACCGGGGACATGGTGGAGTGGGTCTGAACGCGTAGCCGTGGCTGAAGTCGTTCGTTTAGCGTTGGACGACTCCGATCCGATCCCGCCTTGGGAGAGTGCATCCAAGAGCGGGCGACTTCCGGGGGACTCGGTGATCAGCTCCGAGTTGCAAGATGCTGTGTATCGCCTCGCCGTTCACGCAGGGACTCTCACTGAAGAGTGGTATCAAAAGATGCGCGACTCAACGGGAGTAACTCCCCAACAGTGGGTAGAAATCATCGAAATTACGGTCAGCGTCGTATCGGTGTTTCGATTCGCTCAAATAGCTGGAATCGGCCGTCCCGACTTCCCCGAGGTTCTTGAGGGACAACCGACGCGCCAGGCTCAACCCTCGAAACCAGCCAAACACCATTGGGTGCCGGTGGTGCATCTTGAAGACGTCACTCCCGAACTTGCACCGTTTTATGACGGGCTTCCTGCAGTGGCTCCTGTCGTTCGGGCACTCAGTTCGGTCCCTTCGGCGATGGATACTCTCGCAACACTCGGCGGCGCACAGTACATCCCCATGCGGGAAATGATCGACTTGAACTGGACCCGAGGCACCCTGTCTCGTCGGCAAATAGAACTCGTTGCGGGAAGGCTCTCGGCACACCGCGAATGTTTCTACTGAACCGCGGCACACTCGATGATGCTCCGTGCGAGCAGCGCCGCGAACGACCTCGAACTTGATTTAGGTGTTGTCCGAGGCGATCCACAAAACAGCGATGCCATACAGTGCGCGCCGCAGTTAACTGCACTTGTGGACGCTTCCGTCAACGATTTGGAGTCATTGCCCGAAGCTCGCGCAGCGCTCGTAGAAGCCACCGATGAAGCGACCATGTTGGACGCCGCCGCTGTTGTTGCCAATTTCGAGATGATGACAAGGATCGCCGACGGTACGGGGACGCGTCATCCTGAGGACCGCCTCGAATCAATGTCGGACATGTTCGGCCCGATGGGTCTCACCGAATTCGTTTCGGCACGCATGTAACAAATGATGAGCGCGAGGGTGACCTCTCCAACGATGTAGCTGACGGTTGACCAGGTTAAGAATTCAGATCGACCCAGATAAAGGCGAAATCTTCGCCTCTTGGCTCTATCGAGACGGTTACCGCATCACCTAACGCGACGCCGCCCGGCTCTACATTCCGCAACGCCCCCACGACACGCGGCCCTTCGGCAAGTTCAACTACGGCCGTGATATAGGGCACTTCGTCGATCCAAGCTCGGTCAATCGTGAAGTGATTGATGGCGAAGGAGTAGATGAATCCATCGCCCGAAGTTGGAACGAAGTCATAGCTGTCCGAAAAGCATTCTTGGCAGTAATAACGCGGCGGTTGACGGGCCCGACCGCAATCAGCACACCGTTGTATGTGTAACAAGCCGCTTTCAACGGCACGTTTATGCAGTTCGAGGTTCAAACCTTCCGGCTGCGGAACATATTTCTTGTATTGCTTAGGCGCTTCATCAGACATGGTCAGCCTCTTCCGAGGACCGCGATGCTGCCGTCACCTAAGTCGCCGTACCCGGTGACTACCCCTAATTCACAATTGTCTACTTGTGCCCGACCAGCATCATGTCGCAGTTGCCTCGTCGCTTCGACAACATGGTTGAAGCCCCAGCAGTGGCCTTGAGAAAGCAAGCCACCGTGCGTGTTCAGCGGATAGCGCCCGCCTAAACCAATGTTGCCATCTCGAACAAATTCGCCCGCTCCACCCTTTTCGCAAATTCCTATGGCTTCAAGTTCCATCAAAACGACGTAGGTGAAACAGTCGTATATCTGCAGAAAATCCATATCGGTGGGTGCCACGCCAGCCATAGAAAACGCTCGTGGTGCCGCGGAATCCAACCCGAGCTTGAGCATGTCGGGTCGATTCGTTATTTCATCAGCGGGATAGGGATGGCCTTCGGCACCTCCTAACCACAGAACCGGGTGGTGAGGCGAATCTTTTGCTCGATCGGCTGTTGTCAACACGACCGCGGTCGCGCAGTCAGTTTCTAAGCAGCAATCAAGTTTTCGCATCGGCTCCGTAATAAAGGGCGAGGACAGATAGTCGTCCATCGTCATTGGACGGCCGGCCATCAGTGCCTTGTCGTTGAGGTGCGCGTGTTCTCGACAGGTCAGCGCCACTTGGGCCGCGTCTTCAGGTCCGACGCCGTAAAGATTGACATACCGTTGGACGTACATGGAGTACCACTGCACTGCTGATCGCACCCCATAGGGGGCATAAAAGTTGCGACTAACGTCGATAAAAGGCCCCGGGTCACCTTTTCTTTTACTTGGTGTGCTGTCGGGTCGACGGCGGAACGCTGAGTAACCGTTCCAACCGAAGGTAATTAACACGTTGGTAGCGATGCCTGCACTTAACGCCATTGCGGCGGACTGAAGCGACGCTGTGGGACTCGCTCCACCCATTCGAACTTCCACCGCGTAGGTCACCTCCGGTATCCCCAAGTTGGCTGCAATTTCTTCCGTACTTAAATAACCGGGAGGCGGGATGACGGCGTCGATATCACTTGGCTTGAGTCCTGCGTCGCGGATGGCTTCCATTGATGCGCTCAACACAAGCTCAGGGACGCTCTGTTCCGAACCCCGGAAGTAGCCGGTTTCACCGATGCCGACAATGGCAGCTTCACCCGAAATATTCATTCGTGTCCTCCTCGTTCGGCCGCGAACTAGTCATCGCTCCATTCGCGTAGCTCGTTATCAAAATAGGTAGTCCGGGCGGTGCGAGAGCTATCGCTCTTACCCATGTAGCCGACGGCCACGTGGTCCATATGCTGGATGGCACGGCCAAGGGGCATCGATTGAGCATTAATTGATGCCTTAGTCACGGCGACAGGTACCGGCGGCTGTTTAACGACTTGTTCGGCGAGGTGCTCTCCGGCCGGTAACAAAGCGGCATCGTTGTCGACGGTCTCAGTGAAGTACCCATAATCGACCAATTGGTTCATGTCGTAACTTCGACCAAGAATGAGCATTTCCTTTGCTCGGTGCGGGCCCACCAAATTCACTAATGCCGGAAGCGAATGCCAGGTCAAATTGAATCCGATGCTCACTTCGTTCACCGTGAGATCGACAGTCGGGCTACCAATCCTGAAATCGCATGCTGCTGGCAGCACCGCCCCGCCACCAATCATGTATCCGTGACATAACGCGATAGTTACGGGATTGAGATGCAGGAGGGTGTCATACATCTTCGCTCCCTGTTTGGAACCGACCATCGAGTCTCTTGGACTAGTGCGGGGTTGTTTCAGATCAGCGCCAGAACAAAACGATTTGCCCTCGCCTCGAACTATCACCACCCGTACTGTCGAGTCAGCGTCAAGCAAATCAGCCGCGTCGCGGACATCGGATACCAGTTGAGCATTCACTGCATTGTGAACTTCCGGGCGATTCAACACCAGGTGGCGGACCGGTCCTTCGCCATCGATTCTGACAGTCTCAAATTTCATCTTCAGAGTCTCCCAGACGCTTAACAGCTTCGCCGAACGTGAGCCTTCTAGTATGCGAAGGAGGCGGATGCCAGAAGGATTGTGTCATGAGCTACGACGGATTCGATTTAAGCGGGAAGGTGGCGGTTGTCACAGGCGGGAACGGAGGGATCGGTCTCGGATTCGCCAGGGCTCTTGCCGCTGCCGGCGCCGATGTAAGTGTCTGGGGAACCAACCCAGATAAGAACGCTGCCGCTGAAGAAGAACTGCAAGCGATAAACCCATCGGCTTCGTCTCTACAGTGCGACGTATCCAACGAACAAGAAGTCGAGGAGTGCATGGCTTCGGTCATCGAAAAGTATGGAAGGATCGATGGCTGCTTCCCCAACGCCGGTATTGGGACACAAAACCAAAAACCATTTTTTGAACACTCAAACGAAGATTGGTTTTCGGTACTCGACGTCAATCTGAACGGAGTCTTTTACACCTTAAGAGCGGCGACTCGTCACATGGTTGCACAAGGCGAAGGCGGTTCCTTGGTTCTCACTTCAAGCGGCACCGCTATCCAGGGGGCCGCTAAAGGGCAGGCATACGCGGCGTCCAAGGGAGCGATGCTGGCCATGATGATGGGTCTTTCTGTTGAAATGGCGCGATACAAGATCACGGCCAACGCCGTGATTCCCGGTTGGATAGAAACCGAGATGACAGCAGATCTCTTCGGGTGGGAGAAATTCGTGAACAACGTGATGCCGCGGATTCCTATGCGAAGGTGGGGTCAGCCCGACGACTTCGGCGCCATCGCCGTGTACCTGATGAGCAACGCAAGTAGATGGCACACAGGCGACGTAATAAAAATCGACGGCGGATTCAGCATCTTCTAGTGAGTGACCATTCACTGACTTCTCAGGGCTCGTTCTTCGAGGGACCAGCTATTCAACAAATTGACATGCAGGGCGCCGACGTAGTCCTCCACCACCACGCGTGGTCTCCCGCAAGCGGCGACCAACTCTGCGCCCAGTTGATACAACAAATCGAATGGCGGCAAGACAAAATTTCGATGTTCGGGCAAACCCACAATGTCCCCAGACTTAACGCATGGTACGGAGACCCTGACTACTCCTACGCCTGGTCAGGGATCCAGATGCACCCGAACTCTTGGACACCTTCACTTCAACAAATCAAAGAACGAGTGAACGAACTCGCCTCAGTTCAATTCAACTCGGTGTTAATCAATCTCTACAGAGACGGAAACGACAAAGTGGATTGGCACGCAGACGACGAAAAGGTGCTCGGCGTCGACCCCGTCATCGCGTCAGTCAGCTTGGGTGCAGCACGCAAGTTTCGTATGCGGCGCAAGGACCGTTCCCAGCCACCGATCGAGATCCTTCTTCGGTCAGGTGACGTCTTAGTGATGCGCGGTTCGACTCAGCAGTTGTGGGAACACGCTGTACCGCGAACAAAACGGATCGCGCAGCCACGGGTGAATTTGACGTTCAGGGTGGTTGAATCGTCATCGTGACATTCCACGAGCTCCCCCACCGTTGTGGCCGGTGACTAATCAAACCTCGCTCTCCGTTCGTTACCTTCGTTTAGCGATCGGCCTGGTGCTTTTTGGCGCCGGTCTGGGATTAGTGGTGATAGGTGATTTCGGGTTACCTCCGTGGGACATTTTCCACCAAGGACTAGCGGAACAAACTTCCCTCACTATCGGCATAGCAATGATTTTTGTTGGCGTCGTATTACTAGTCGTGCTTGTCGTCCTTAAAGAACCCATGGGCATGGGAACATTGGCCAACGTCCTAGTTATCGGCTTGGTCGTTGACGCCACAATCACTATTGGCGGTACCCCGACTAACTCGCTCCTCCGAGCGACATGCACTTTCCTTGGACCCATTGTCGTCGCGATCGGTTCAGGGTTTTACATCGGAGCGCGACTGGGACCCGGTCCGCGAGACGGACTCATGACCGCTCTTGACCGCCGTGGGATCAAAATTTGGAAGGCTCGCACGCTTATCGAAGGGTCCGCGCTCGCTGGAGGACTAGTAATGGGCGGAACCATCGGCTGGGGAACACTTTGGTTCGTGGTGTGTATCGGTCCGACAGTGCAATTGTTCCTGCGTCTACTGGACACGGCCCAGGGTAAAACGCCAACCTAAATTGGGTACCGGGTTGATTCCTCCCTAGCTCTACTGGAAGACAGGTTCGAAAGCCGTTGAAGGCAACGGGTCAGTCCAATGCTCCGATTCGAACAACGTCGAAGCTAAACGTCCCAGTTCGTCGCTGCTCTTCGCCGCAGATCCGCATCCACCTAACGCCACGGCGAGGCCGTCTTCGACCCAGCCAACATAGGGGTGTTCGGTGACGGTATTGGTCACCACACACGGTTTTTGAGCCCAACTGCGAACGTCAATTTCCGGCAGAAGACCCAAAAGTGAGTTCTGCAACGCCTCAACTTCCGTCTGGTCCCCGTCACCGTGGAACCACTCAGTAAGCGCTGCTTCCTCAACGGCTTCCGAATCACGCAACGATCCGCCGATCTTGAGCGCCAATCTGCCGTCGGCGTATCGAACTGGGGGAACCCAATAAATTTCATCCAATCGCTCGTCGGGGGGGTCCACGCAAATCAGGCTCGGGAGTCCATCTGCTATTGATATTTCTGCGGTGACCGTCGTACGCGGCATTCGATGCAGTTCTAGTGGGCGAGGAAGCAGCTCCGAACCGAAGGCCCCAGTGGTGACCAGCACCCGGCGAGCCGACAACGATCCCCAGGACCCGCCGATTGAGTAGCCGTCACCGTTTGATCGAAGCGAGGAAGCTGCCTGTTTCATGACCACCGCTCCCGCCGCTTCAGCGAGGGCTGTTTGGGCGGCCACGAGTCGACGCGGGTTGATATATCCGGCTGGTCCGCCTTCGTACAGAACGGGATGGCCATTATCCAGAACAATTCCTGTGTTTTTAGATACCCATTCGGCGTTTACCGGCCGGGCATTACCTCCAGCCGTTGCAGAGTTCTCTAACCACTCCGATATTTTTGGCGACGAACTGACGAACCCACATTCAACATGGAACTCAATACCTGATCGCTCAGCAATATCTGCGTAGCGAGCTATCGACCGCGCCGCTAACTGCGACCAGATCGCAGTCCGTCCCGCTACGCGAGTGATCCGCCCCTCATCGGGATGGCTACAAAAGGGACCTGGGCTGGTCCGCCGGTTAATGGGTTCATCTGGACCGACTACGACGACACGTTGACCGCTTTCCGCAAGGTGGCGAGCCGCGGCAGAACCGATTAGCCCTCGTCCAACAACAGCTACTTCGTACGGTTCGGGCACAGCTCCTAGCTCAACACCGCTTGGGCTCGGATTTCCACCACTGCACCAGGCATCGCTAACTCAGTGCAGCCAATCGCTGTCCAGGCCGGGTAGGGCTCACTAATGAGCTCGTCTTTGACGGCTATGAACTCTCTGATGTGTTCTCTCATACCGATGTGGTAGCTCGTCATTTCCACAATGTTGGAGAGATCTCCACCCGCTTCGGAAAGAATGGCTCCAATGTGTTCAAAGGCCAACCGGAACTGTTCGGAGAGGTCGTCAGGGCACTTACCTGAGGCGTCCATGCCTACTTGCCCAGACATGATTAATAAGTCACCAGTTCGAATCCCTGGTGCGAAGTGAAAGTTGTCGTACATGGCCTGCTGAGAGGCCGGAATAATGCGCTCGGTCATCGCCGCACAGTAGCGGCGCAACGACCTTTCTCTCCACATCGAACTGTTTTCTTTGCCATAACCCCATCATTTGCAGCGTTTTCGCGGTCGCGAATTAGCGCGAGTTCACCTCTGACACCAACTCAAGAATTGGTTCGTACGCGGCCACTCCAACGGGTTCATTTCGTTGGGCTACTCGCATCATGACAACTTGGTCCGCTACGCCTTCGTATTGGGCTATGCGGCGTGAACACTCCGAGGGCGTGCCACTAATGGTGAGAGAGTCAACAATTTCCTCGGGCAACAGCTGTTTCGCTTCAGAGGTCCTGCCTTCGGGCATAAGTTCGCTCAGCATATTTGCTGCCTCGCTGAAGCCTTGCTGACGCATCTGAGAATCGTAGTAAGGGTGGGGCACGGGATGGAAAAGACCACATATTGACGCCCGGGCCGCATCACGGGCAGCTTCTGAGTCCTGGTTAACGCTGACAAGCGCACCCATAGGGAACCGTAACTCTGAACCCTCGCGGCCCACCGCCTCCGCTGACGCCACGGCGTTGGGCCGCACGATGTCACGCATAAATTCGACCGAAGCCATTATCCCGACACCAATTCCGTCGCTGACCTCGGCAGCCAGACGCATCATTTGTGGTCCGGACGCGGAGAGATACACCGGAACCGAGCTACGCAATGGCGCATATGTCGCTCTCCATTTGCCCATTTCGTACACCGGTCCGTTGTATGTCACCCGCGACCCCGCGGGCGCTGCTACTACCTCGCGAACAATTTGTACGAAGTCCCGCATAGCCGCTAGAGGCTTCGAGGAATCAATGCCCATGTACCAATCGTTGAAGTGCACATTGCCTGTTCCTACCCCTAAAACGAAACGGCCCCCACTCATCTCGTCCAGATCTCTCGCGGTAAGTCCGGTGAGCCACGGCGAGCGGGCGAACGCGTTGACGACGTAGGTTCCCACCTCAATCTCATCGGTAGCGGCAATGACCGCTGCGGCTTGGGTCACGGCGCTTCGTCCCGCTTCTGCGAGCATCACTGAAGCAGCCCCCACGGATTCCATTTCTTGAGCGACTGAGACAACAGTCTCGAAGCTATTTTCGAATCCAAGCAAAGGTCCTAAACGCATTGGTACTCCAGATTCTCGCTGACACAACGACCGTAGCTGCCCTCTCCCACCCGCGGACGGGCGGTAGAGCCTAACGTCGTGGCCATAGGGGGATGAGATGACCGCTCTCGAAGAACTACGTGTCCTTGATATGACTCAATATGAGGCTGGGCCATCGTGCACGCAGGCTCTGGCATGGTTCGGCGCCGACGTAGTCAAAGTGGAACCCCCCGGACGGGGCGATCCGGGCAGGGGAGGCGACATCATTCCCCAGAATTATTTCTTTCAGTGGAACAGCAACAAGCGGTCCATCGTTATTGATCTAACTCAAGAGGAGGGACGGCAACTTCTGCTTGAGATGGCTCCTCACTATGACGTCTTTGTAGAAAATTACGGTCCCGGGGTCGTTGATCGACTCAATCTCGGATATGAGGTCCTCCGAGAAGTAAATCCATCGATTATTTATGCGTCGGTTAAAGGGTTTGGCTCGGCGGGGCCGTATGCAGATCGGAAATGTTTTGACGGGGTAGCCCAAGCCATGGCCGGAGCCTTGTCGATAACGGGGTTACCCGACGGTGAACCCCTCCTTCCAGGGCCAACTACGGGAGATTCAGGCACCGGGGTGCAACTTGGGATGGCAATTCTGGCTGCCTATGTTCAGAGACTTCGGACCGGCGACGGCCAGTACGTCGAGATCGCTATGCAAGAAGCCATGACGTACTACATGCGCACCCGCATGGCAATGCCGCCCGGCTGGAACGACGAACCCGTAGCCCGCATCGGCAATGGGTCACGCGCAGTAAACAACTTGTACCCATGTAAAGGCGGCGGACCCAACGACTATGTGATGATCATGGCCATTACCCCCAAAATGTGGGTCAATCTCTGCTCCGCGATGGGGAAACCCGAACTCGCGAATGATCCTCGTTTTGCTCGGAGTCGAGACCGGGTCGTCAACGCCGATGAATTACAAAAAGAAATCTCGTCATGGACCACGGGTTTGACAAAGCTCGAAGCTACGGAACTACTAGCAGCCGCCGATGTCCCCGGAGGGCCAGTTCTTGACACGAGCGAACTCTTGAATGACCCCCACTTAAAAGACCGCGGGTTTATCACCACTATCGACCATCCCGACCACGGTGAGGTGCCCATCTTGGGATGGGCACCTCGATTGTCGGCTAGCCCGGTCACCATCGTCGCAGCTCCAGCCTTAGGAGAACACACCGCAGATGTCCTCAACCAAGATCTCAACTTGCCCGCAACCGAGATACAGCGGCTACAGGACAAGTCAATCATCGGAGGGTACTAATGCCGCGTCCGAACGCCCCCGGCGTCCACCTGGTGATCGGCGGCTTTCCGCCCGGTTCAACGGCTGGGCACGACATGCACTATGCCCGATTACGGCTACTTACCTTTCTAAGCGAGACGGAACATGTACAGCCAACAATCTCCTCCAACTTCGCGGATTTAGAGACTTGGCTTCCAACGAGTCAACTTCTGATTACCTACACCTCCGGACCATTTCCATCTGGGAATGAACTCGTCAGCTTGAATTCATGGCTCGAACACGGCGGACGCTGGCTCGCTCTGCACGGCACGAGTGGAGGCAAGGCTGAGCCAGTGGACGGTGACCGTCGACGGCGACGCATGGTCAAAATGCCGCACCACGAAACCCTCGGAGCATTTTTCCTTAATCATCCACCGATCCGTGCTTTCACGGTCAAGGTCCACGGCGAACATCCAATCGTGCAGGACATGCCAGCCTCATTCGAAACCAATGACGAGCTGTACTTCATCGAAGTTCTCGATCCGACCGCAAACATCATTCTGAGCACCGAGTTGCCCGAAGATCCAGATCCTGCTTTCGGTTTCGAAGTCGCGCAAGACACCTCGTTGATGGAAGATGGCCACAACCGAGCGCTGGGCATTGTGTGCGAGAGAGGAAACGGCGCGGTTGCTTATATTGCGCTTGGACACACACACTCCCCCGCGACCAACGGCCAACCATACGTCGACGTGTCGGTCACCCCAGATAACGCCACGCCTACGACCTTTCGTGGGTCTTGGGAAACCGAGGGATTCGGCAACTTGGTCCGCAACGGCATCAACTGGGGGTTATCAAGCTCAGCATGGACATAGAACCGCGTGCGATGCTGTGTTGCAACGAGACCCAAGATTGCAGGGTCGCACAAGGAACCGCCACCAATGTCTGATCGGGCCCACACGCCGGTTCGTTTCACAAATAAGGAGACCTTCAAATGCTGGGACACGACGCAGTAGCTCAAGCCCTTGTTGACCACGGCGTTGACACCGTCTTTGCCGTTCTCGGGGACGGCAATCTTTTCATCGGTGAAAGCTTGGAACGTCAACACGGGGTCAACTTGGTTGGAGCGACCCACGAAGCGAACGCCGTATGCATGGCGGAGGGCTGGGCAAAAGCGACCGGGAGACTTGGCGTAGCAAGCGTGACTCACGGTCCCGGGCTGACCAATACCATCACGGCTCTCGTAGAGGGTGTGAAAAACGGCACTCCAATGGTTGTCGTGGCGGGTGACACCCCGATCGAAAATGAGCAACACCTACAAAATCTCGACCAGCATGCGCTGGTCGTTGCAACCGGGGCTGGCTTCCAGCCGATCCGAAATGTTGACACGATCGCTGAGGATGTTTCTACCGCCATCAGACGCGCCCATTCCGAACATCGTCCAGTGGTAATAAACATCCCGCTGAACATCGAATGGGATGAAGTCGACTACGAACCGCGGCCCGCACTGACGCCTACCTCTCAGCGCCTCGCGGCTGATCCCGATCGCCTCGAGACCGCTATGGGCATCATTGCTTCTTCTGCGCGTCCAGTCATCGTGGCTGGACGCGGGGCAGTTAAGTCAGGCGCTCGTGACGCCCTGATTCGGTTGGGGGACGCTCTGGGTGCACCCCTAGCAACGTCGCTCCTTGCGACTGGCTTTTTCCAGGGAGAGCCGTTCGATCTTGGCATTCACGGCACCCTTAGCCACGAGATCGCTGGAGAGACGTTCGCAATGGCTGATTGCCTCGTCGTCTTCGGGGCCGCACTGAACTTTTTCACCACCGATTATCAAACCTTGTTAGCTGGAAAAAGGGTCGTACACGTAGACCTCAATCCCGCTCATATTGATCGTCACGTGACCGTCGATGCTGGCGTCGTGGGAGATGCAACACTGGTAGCCGAGACAATGACCGAAATGTTGTCCGCGGCGGAACATCAACCTTCATCATTTAGAACGACCGAACTTGAACGGAAACTGCAGGAGTTCGATCCCGCCACTGCCTTTGAGGACCAGAGTTACGACGGTGCAGTAGACCCGCGGACGCTCACGAGGCGACTCGATCAGGCGCTACCGAAGGAACGTCAGGTAGTGGTCGATGCTGGGCGATTCATGCTTGACGCGCTGACCTTGTCTGTACCTGACCCGATGGACTTGGTGACGAGCCATGGATTCGGTGCCATCGGCTTAGGCATGTCGACAGCAATTGGCGCGGCAGTGGCGCGCCCAACGCTGCCGACCGTGCTGTGCATTGGCGACGGGGGCTACATGATGGGCGGGATGACTGAGCTTTCAACAGCGGTTCATTTGGGACTCGACCTAATTGTCGTTCTCTACAACGACGGCAGTTACGGCGCCGAACACATTCAATTGGTGACTAAAGGAATGGATCCGTCGGCTTCAACTCACGAATGGCCAGATTTCTGTGCGGTAGCGGCCAGCATGGGATGCGATACCGCAAAGATTGACTCTCTCAGCGACATCGACGCTGCCATGGACATGGTGAAAAACCGCACCCCTGGACGCCCAGTTCTCATTGAGGCTTCGATCGATCCCGATGTTGTATCAAGCATTTATGGGCATCATCGATGAGTGGGGACACCACCATCGAATTACTTGAGCGTTATATAGGAATGCCCGGCACTATGCAGGGCGGCTATGTGGCCGGTATAGCGGCCGGTAGTGCGAATGGGCCGATCAGAGTGCAAATCCGCAAACCAATGCACCCGGGTGAGTTGTTAGTTCGAACGCTGGAACAAGGTGAAGCGTTCGTACATCGGGACGGCGAGCTGGTGATGGTCGCTTCGCCGGGGCCTCTTCACGCGACTCCGCGTTCGCCTATTTCGAAATCAAGCATCGAATCCGCCCTAGACCGCCCGCTTCCATGGGACCCGCCGTACCCCAATTGCATCGGCTGTGGAACCCAAGCCGACGGACTAGGGGTGCGCATTGGGCCGCTTGGTGACGGCAAGCATGTTGTTGCCGTGTGGTCACCGGCTCCACAGTGGGCCGACGAAAATGGGGTAATTCCCCGAGAGTTCGTGTGGACGGCCTTCGATTGCGTGACCGCTTACGTGCTGTTTGTCGACCCCCCCGAACTCTCTGGTGGCGGCGCTGTAACCGGGAACATCGCTGCGGAGTTTTCCGATGAAGTTCGGGTAGGCCAAACCTACGCTTTCCAATCGTGGCGAGAAAGAGACGATGACCGAAGCATCATTTGCGGGGGCGCACTCTACGGACCAACAGGCCTCGTGGCTGTCACTGACCAAGAACTAATCCGTACGAAAAATTGGGGATTCGAAGTACCGTCCGAACCCTTGGCGAAGTAACTCGCTTCAAACTTTAGGAGGGACGTCTTCATGGCCAAGTCAGTCGAACAGCATTACGGCAACGATGGAATTGTCGAACGCATCGTCGGCGCGCTGACTCAGGGCGGTTACGACATGGACAACCTTGACGCCGACGTTTTGGCCGCGGCCGACGAATTTCACATCGGAGGTCGGGAGGGCACCACTCACGTGGCTGCCGCGATCAACGCGGCTCCGAGCGACCGGCTTCTTGACGTGGGCTGCGGAATTGGTGGCGCGGCGCGCTTTTTGGCCCGTTCGACGGGCGCTTCAGTAACCGGTGTCGACCTCACACCGGAATTCGTTGAGGCCGCAACTCAACTATCGGATCTCGTTGGAATGGGCGCGCAAGTTGATTTCAAAGTTGGTTCGGCGACCGATCTCCCGTTCGACGAGGACAGCTTCGACGCGGTGACCATGCTTCACGTGGGGATGAACATCGAAGACAAAGTCCAAATGATGAGCGAACTCGGAAGAGTTTGTCGTTCCAAAGGGGTAGTAGTCGTATACGACGTGACCCTCACCGGCAAAGGTGATTTGCCTTACCCGATGCCGTGGTCAGCGACCCCTGAATTCAGTTTTCCGGAACCGGCGAGCACCTACGAATCAGCTGGTACTCGTGCCGGGCTCGAACACATCAACAGTTCGGATCACTACGACTTAGCTCTCAAATCTTTTAACGAACCGGCGGCGACTCCTCCACCGGTGTCACTCGGGCATCTAATGGGACCCCGAATGATGGAAATGCGTGACAACGCCGCCGCTGCCATCAACCAGGGCCTGATGAGTCCTGTCCTGATGACCTTCCTGGCGCCCTGACATTCAGAGAGTTTTCTCCGTCGATACACGTCGAACATCCATCTCAAAACTCAAACCCTCGATAGGTGGGTGAGCCACATACCAGTGCAAACCGGCGCCGACCGCCAGCCCGACGCGTTCAACTAAGGTCGCGCCCGCTTGCGAGAACCAATCCTTGGCGCAGTAGATATCGACTGTTGAGCAGTCTTTCCAATCGACTCCCATAGACGACATGCGGTTCTCCATTTCCTGGCACACCTGTTCGATCCGTAGACGCCACGCTTCAGGTCCGTCGACACCGATCGCGACAATGCTGCTCTGTTGAAGATCGCTCTGATCCATCAGATCCCCCGCGCCGGCGACCACAAACGAGGCTGGCCGATCCACGGTTGCGGGCCGAACATAGCTAAAGGCATGCAGGCAGGTTTCTTTTGGGGGGTGGTGTAACGGTGCAACGTTGGTGCGGGCGATCGGATTGTCATCTCCAACCAGCAACCCCCAATCACTAAGAAGGGTCCTGTATTCCTGATTGAAGTTAATGAACCCATCGAAGGAATGAGGTTGCGGGCATCGCAGTTCGACCGCGCACAACGCGGTTCGCTCAGCGCCGTCAGCCACGGTGATCTGCTCAATTCGTTCGAACCCAACACGCCATGGCAATGCCTCAGAGAGAGTGACATGAACAATCTCAGCGCCCGGAGCAGCAACGACCCCACCAGAGTAAGGATCAATACCGGGTACATAGGAAAACGGGGCATGCGGACTCGGACGCAGATTCATGAGATCTCCTAATGGGACATGTCAAGTGTTGCACCGTTCGTCGGCGCAGTAGCGTCGTTGTTGAGTCCGAGAGGAGGCATCAGTGGAAACCCTTGACGATGAGCAACGGGAACGGTGGTCAACGGACGGCTATTTGCATCTTCGGGGAGTGCTGTCTCCCGACGAAGTGACCTTCTTTAGCGACGAGTTAGACAGGGTTCGCTTATTGCCAGGCTACGAACCCGGACAGGCTCAGCTTGGTCACTACGAGTGGATGGAGACCTCCAAAAGCGTTGATACTGAAGGGTTTATGGATAGGCGGGACCTCCTCAACTACGGCCAGCATTTCATCGACCTGATTGATCGCCCAGGTTTGTTCGATTTACTCGTCGACATCATGGGGCCTCACATCATGTTGTCCATGACTCAAGCCATTGTTCGTCCATCTACAGACGGCTTCGCGGGCTACACCCACACCGATGGGGGTGAGGGACTCCGTGAAATTCGCGTCTCGGAGACGTCTCCCCCACTAGCGATGAAAGCCATGTATCTACTGAGCGACGTAACCCAAGAGGACGCGGGTGCTTTCACCGTGTTTCCGGGAAGTCACCTGCGTCGCTTTCCCTGGCGTCGCGATGAACCTCTGACGCCGCATTCCCCTGGCGCCGTGCAGCTTCCCGGTGACTCAGGCGACTGCTATCTGTTCTCGCACTCGCTTTGGCACGGCCCTGCGCCCAATCACTCCGGCCAGGCTAGAAAGACACTCCTCTACAACTACGCACAAATGTTTGTCCGGAGTTACGACCATGAGGTCACACCAGAAGTTGCGGGGCAATTAACGCCTCGTCAAAGACGTCTTGTCGGCGATCTCGGTTACGGATTCCGACCGGGTTCTTATTTTTATGTTCCTCCTGATCAAGAAGCAGTGATTTACCAAGATGACCGCGGTCTGTCGGCGTGGACGGGTCCTCGCATCGTCGATCAGAGCAGCTAGGGCACAAACGCGACTACGGTCCTCTACATGGGTGAAATGGTTGAGTTTGCAAGTAATGGGCATGATGCACGGGGACATTTAGCGCTTCCGGACAGTGGTTCTGGACCGGCAGTGCTGGTGATTCAAGAATGGTGGGGCTTAAACCCGCAAATGAAAGGGGTCGCGGACTTTCTCGCGGAACAGGGCTTCGTGGCTCTAGCCCCTGACTTGTATCACGGTGAATTGGCCGGTCACGACGAAATGGATAAGGCCGGACAACTAATGACGGATCTTCCCCCTGATCGCGCTGCTCGCGATATGAGTGGCGCTGTCGATTTTCTAGCTAGTCATGATGCAAGTACGGGAAGCGGTGTTGGAGTCATCGGATTCTGCATGGGCGGCTTATTAAGCTTCATGATCGCCGCTAACCGCGGAGATGTCGTGCGGGCTGCCGTTCCGTTCTATGGCTTCCCCCAGGGCGAAGGCGAGCCTGACTGGAGTGGTCTCACAGCCTCAGTTGATGCGCACATGGCTTCACCTGATGACTTCTTTCCCCCCGAAGCAGCAGAAGAACTCGGTGACCGTTTGCGCGAGATGGGGAAAGAAGTGCAGATCACGATTCACAATGCTGGCCACGGCTTCATGAACGAAGAGAACCCAGGCGGAACATACGACGAAGGACTCGCTGCCGAACTATGGCCTCGAACGATTGACTTCTTGCGTTCGAAGCTCGCGTGACTCGCACCAGCTACGACGGGCGATCACCGGTAGCAACTTAATTTTGACGAACCTGTTCGCGAGGTCAGCGCAGGTGACAGCGCCTTGGATCGAAGGTGTCGCCCGATGATCTCCAGCAACAACTATGTCTCCTCGCTGGCAGGTGTTTTTGAGCATCGAGGCGTCTAGGTTGTGGGTTAATCGGATGGAGTGGGTCTGAAGCCCACTTCAAAAAGGATAGGTAACTCATGCAACAAGGAACCTGGGTGCAGCTTGTGCACAGCAGGGGCACAGATGCTCACGCAGTCATTCTCCCCTATGTCGCTTCAGTACTAGCCATTTTTGCTTTCATTATCTGGGGTGGAGATGCACTCGATGCCGGTGCCGTTCAGCTGGCCATAGCAGCGTGGATCGTTCTGGGGTCACTTTGGACCATGCTCTGGTTTGACGGAGTGATCGCGGACTTAGCTGCGGCTATGAAAGACATGGAGCCCGACGTCGCGGGTAGCCATATAGGCCAGAATTTTGCTAAGGCTCCGTTCCCGCTGTTTCGCGGTTTCAATGCTCTCGTCATCGTCGCAATGGCGGTACTGCAGTTGGTCGCTCTGTATTCCTAAACCGCTCTCTTTCCTAATCCCGGCGAGCTGACGCTTGCACAGTGAAGAGGGGGTTTAGTCGCGTCCGATTGTTCTATCGGCGTAGTCCTTGAAGTAGTCAACAGTTCGGAAATCGGTGACCGATACATCAACGCTTGCAACAGCAAATCAGTCGTTCTATTCGCTCTTCGAGGGAAGGGACCTTCAAGGGATGGGCGACTTATGGGTGAATTCCGAAGAGGCATGGTGCACGCACCCCGGATGGCCCACGCTTTTCGGTTGGGAAGCAATCAGGACGTCGTTCCAGCGAATCTTCTCAGGCCCCGCGCCGCCACAATTTTTGACGTCAAACCTGCGATTTCACGGCGTTGACAATGTCGGGTGGGTATTCGTGGAGGAAAACCTTCTCGGCGCATCGTTGTCGGCAGTTGCAGCGGTGAAC
>Ga0209034_10000348_pt1 | contig 23099 bp, 12 predicted proteins | sample MarorgKNORR_S2LV_2_FD_188219 | JGI IMG/M metagenome (GOLD analysis project Ga0209034, IMG submission 188219) | Marine microbial communities from the Southern Atlantic Ocean, analyzing organic carbon cycling - 250m_A/KNORR_S2/LV (SPAdes) (version 2) | ecosystem: Environmental > Aquatic > Marine... | reverse complement strand
GACCCAAAGTCCCTTCCTTTGTTTATTTGGTCTTTTATTTTATTTAACAAAGAAAGGGTTTCTTTTTTAACGCTATCACTCGGTTCCGGCTTAATCAATATGTGTCTTATTTTTGCCTCGGTTGGAAAAAGAGGAAGGCTGTCTTTGTAGATTTTGAAAAATGAAAAAACATCATTTTTTGAAACAGTAATTTTTGTTAGCATTTTTTGCTGATATTTTTCCGAAACAATTTTATCTCTCATGTCAAACCAAAATTCCGAACGAAAGGAGTTGATGCTTTGACCCAGCATTTTTTCGGCTGCGGCCTTTCCGCCGGCCTGCTGAAGAATGGTTTCTATCTGCTGTTCAAGGGCCTGGTCAACCTCTTTTTCGGTTGCCACTATTGTTGTGTCCTCTTCAGCCATCTCTAAAAGAATTTTTTGATCAACCATGGAACGAAGAACGGCCTCTCTCAGGTTAATATATTTATCAAGGTCTTTGTTTGGATCAATTCTTTGTTGTATTGCCATCATGTTTACCATTTGGTTGAGGTCGCTTTTTAGCACTATGTTTTCCTCAACAACAGCAGCAACGCCATCCACAAAAGAGCCCCCGGTTTGTGATAACAAATAAGACAACAATGCAGAAAAAATAAAAAACTGCTTCACTGTACGTCCGGGGAAATAAAGACATCGGAAGAAAGATAAAGACTGTCCAGGGTTGACGCAACAAGGGCTTCTCTTTTTTGTTTAAAGAGTCTCTCATAAATTTCATCATATACAAGCTCAAGCCCACGATCACTGCCCTTTTTATACTTTTTTAGTATCTCAAAAAGGTGAAAACCCTGGTCGTTTTTTTTGGGACCAAGAATGTCGCCGGTGGACCCCGAAAAAACAAAACCAACGGCCGAGCTCTCAGCGGTGTGCCTGTATAGCAGCCTTGTTTGTGGAATGTATTTAGTTACATATTTTTCAAACTCTGTACCACCACCTTTCTTCAAAAGCCTTTTCAGCTTAACAGACTCTTTATTGCTTGGTAAAACAAAGTGTTTTATAATAATCTCGTCGTCTGGTCGAGTAAAAGATTTTTTGTTTTTAGCATAATAATTGGAAACCTCTTTTTTTGTTATGTTAATTTTGTTTTTTGTTTGTATCTCTAAAAACGAAGAAATCAAAAGGTCTTTATAAAAACGATCGCGCCGACTAATAATTTCGGCGTCCTTTTTCAATCCGCTTTTAACAGCCTCATTATATAAAAGTGTTTTTTCAACCCACCTGTTTGTTGCTAAAAGAAGAACCCTTGAATCGCTTACGGCTGACCCAGCCAAAGAGGAAAGCTGTTCTTTTGTAAGCGCTGTTTCGTTTACCCGCGCAACAACATTCTCCTCGCTGCCGCCATTCGAAGAACACGAAAAATGAATAAAAATAAAAATACACAATAAATACATAAAATGAAAATTACCTAATTATGTAACACAAAAAACACTATTACAATCAATCAAAAAAGGAAACCAACCAACCCCCGGACCAAGCATAAACCCAACAGACAAAGAAGCGGGGCCTTCTTTAAAGGTCTTATTAACAACAGAACTGTTTTTATAGCCCATCACATCGCTTACAGTGTTTTCTCCAACATCTTCTTCTTGAATATCAAAAATGATAGAGGCCCGATCAATTTCAATGCTTTTAATTATCGTTTTTTTATAAAGAAGCTTAATGTGGGCTAGGTCTATAAAAGAGCTTGTTTCTTTTGGCAGGGCACCAAAACGGTCGAGGAGCTCCTCTTTTATATCTTTAAGCCCCTCTTTTGTTTCTGCTTTGTTAATTTTTGTATAAAAAGACAACCGAACAGCGTTGCTAGCAACATAACTCTTTGGTATTAAAGACTTACCATAAAACAAAACATCTAGGCCCCGCCTTGTTGTGGGCTGTTTCAGTTTTTTATTTACAGCCTCCTTTAAAAGAGAGTTGTAGTGTTCAATGCCAACCCTAGACACTTGTCCGCTTTGCTTATACCCAAAAACCAAACCCGCGCCACGAATACCTAGGTCGCTTGTGGCTATTTTGTAACCAGACCCAAGAGAGGTATTGTTCTCAATTGTTTTTAAGCGGCGAAAAGCCTTTTCGCTTAATTTGGTTTTTTTAGGCACAAACAAATAACAACTGGCCTGCCTTGAACCGCGCCCTACGCGACCACGTATTTGATATAGTTGACTTAGTCCCAGGTTTTGGGGGTTGTTTATAATAATACAGTTCGCATTTGTCACATCAAGGCCAGACTCTATGATTGTACTACAAACCAAGATTGAAATATCTCCACCAAAAAAAGCTAAAAGGTTTTTTTCAAGTTTTTTGCTGTCCTGCTGACCATGAATACACCCAACGCTTTCCCTTGGAAAAAAACCTCGAAGCCTGTCAGTATAATAATCAATTGACTGAATATGATTGTGTAGAAAATATACCTGACCCCCCCGCAAAACCTCTTTTTCAATTATTTCAACAGACCTTTTCCAGGAAAAAAACTCGACAAAGGTATTAATAGGTTTTCTTGTAGTTGGGGGGGTCTCAATTCTGCTAATGTCTCGTATGCCAAGAAGAGACTGTTGTAGCGTTCTTGGAATGGGTGTGGCCGACAAGGACAAAACGTCGAGGCCCTTTTTAAGAGCTCTAATACTTTCTTTGTGCTTAACGCCAAACCGATGTTCTTCATCAACAATTAAAAGCCCCAACAAAGGAACGACAACATCATCTGAAAGTAGCCGGTGTGTGCCAATAACAAGATCAACAGCTCCCCGCAAAACCCTATCAAGTATTTCTTTTTGACCCCCCCTAGTTTGAAAGCGGGACAATAAAGACACCCTAATTCCAAGGGGCCCAAGTCGCTCTTTTGCTGTGATGTAGTGCTGGTCTGACAGCACAGTTGTAGGACAAAGAAACACGGTTTGCTTGTTGGAAGCCGAGGCCCGAACAATTGCGCGAAGGGCGACCTCGGTTTTACCAAAACCAACATCTCCACAAATCAACCTATCCATTGGATTGTTTTTTTCAAGGTCTGAAAAGACCTCATTAATAGCTGTTTTTTGATCAAGGGTCTCTTTATAGGGAAATGATTTTTTTATTGCGACATCAAACTCACCCGGTTTTTCATAAACAAACCCCCGTGACAATTTTCTTGTGTTATATATTCTAACGAGAGAGTCTGATATTTGCTCGATATGTTTTTTTGTCTTTGAGACGCTAGTTGCCCACCCCCGCTTACCAAGGCGGTTGATTTTTGGTTTTACCCCCAACCCAACATATCGATGAACAAGATCTATCCTTCCTATTGGAACAAACAACACACCACCCTCTCTATAATCAACCTTAATAAATTCTTTTTCAAAACCAACCTGTCCCCGGGTAACCAAACCGTCAAATCGCCCAACACCATGTAGAATATGCACAATTAAATCACCAATCCCAATGTCTTGTATGTCACTTAAAAACAATTGTTTATAGCCCTTATTAAGCGGTTGTTTTTTTTGTTTTTTTTGTTTCCAATCAGGCAAACAAACAACATTGTTCCGACCAACGACAACAGGGTTTTTAATAAAACCTGGAATTGGCTCTGCTCCCAGGGCGGTTAAGGTCTCCACTCTTTTTTTATTGGTGTAAAAAACCCGAACCTTTTTATGTTTATATTTGCTCGCAAGCGCCATAAAACCTTTTTTTGATTTAATGACCCCCGCGAACTTTTTACCAGCGACACCAACCGCTTGTTTGTTTTCTCCTGAAAACACCCGAAACATGCCCCCCTCTTTTTTAATGTTTATTACTAGGCCCCAATCAATAAATTGCAACAAACTTTTTCCTGTTTCGACCGGGGCCCCAACAAGGTCATAAAATAAAAAAGAAGACAACTCCTTTGTTTTTCTCTGGGTGTCGACATCAAAAAAGGCCATGGTACCAACGATATTAAAATCAAAACTAATTCTAATTGGCCTATCCGTGCTTTCTGGAAAAACGTCTAAAATGTCTCCACGCACAGCAATTTCTTTTGGACTATATACCGAATCAACCAAAACATAACCAAACGACAACAATATTCGAACAACACCATCTCGATCTTTTTCAACCGCACAACGTAAAGACAAACTTCTCAGACTTGTTTTTCTGTTTATATCACAGACACTAGCCGCTGTCTTTGTGGTTATGCAGACACTGGGGCCAGGCTCAAGCAAACCAATTAAAGATCGAGATCGAAAGTAATTTTGTCGAGATTGAAAACCGGGAACAACAGCAACCCCACTTACATCCGGATAGTAGAAAACCGCACTGTTGAAAAACACAGAGCGCAAATACTGGTCTTTATTAAAAGCATCATCGTTGGTGATAAACAATACGCAACCCAGTTGTTGCGAACGCACAAAGCGGCTCAAAAAAAGCGCAAACAAATCTTCTGAAAACCCAAAAACCGCCCCACCAGATAAAAGGTGTTTTATCTCTTTTTTAAACACTGAAAAAAAGAATAAAGCGTTTCACGTGAAACACTATGATTTAAAAAGGTAAACCATTAACGCGGAAACATCCGCTGGAGAAACACCGGATATTCTACAGGCCTGACCAAACGTTTCTGGTTTCACAATGGAAAGCTTTTCAATGGCCTCGGTTGAAAGTCCGGTAAAAGAAGAATAGTCTGTGTTTTTGTCAATAAGAAGGGCTTCGTTTTTCGATATCTTTTGTATTTCAGACAGGTGCCTTTTTATATATCCTTCATATTTAACATCGGTCTCAACGTCGCTTAACACCTCTTTATAACACCAGGTGGGCAGTCCGTTGTTTTTTGGTTTTTTGTTTAGCTTTTTAAGAACCTTTGAAAGTTGAACCTCTGGCCTTTTTATATAATCTTTTGTTTTAATTTTTTGTTTTAAACCAAAGGGCTCCAGGGCTTCCTTTGGGAGAGATTCGTTTAGAGTATCAAAAAACGCGATCCTTAATTTTGTTTTTTTCAAAATGGTTGCTTGTTCATCATCTGATAATAAAAAATGTTTTTTCGCCAAATGAAATAAACGCGAGTCCACATTCGAATAGCGAAGCATTAGTCTATATTCGGCCCGGCTGGTGAACATTCTATAGGGTTCCTGTGTGTCTTTTGTGATTAGGTCATCAATTAACACCCCGATATATCCCTCCGATCTTTTCATAACCAAAGGTTCGGAATTGCCTATATAGGCGGCGCTGTTAATTCCGGAAATAATTCCCTGCGCCGCGGCCTCTTCATAGCCAGATGTTCCATTTATTTGACCAGCAAAAAACAAACCACCAACATCTTTTGCTTCTAGCGATGCCTTTAGCTGTGAGGGGGGAAAACAATCATATTCAATAGCATATCCAGGCCTTAAAAGCTCGATGTTTTTAAAAGCGGAAATTTGTCTAAGGCTGTCTAACTGAACATCCTCTGGTAAGCTGGTTGAAAAACCGTTTATATAAATTTGGTCCGACTGAAACCATTCTGGCTCTAAAAACAATAAATGAGAATCTTGTTTTGAAAAACGAATTATTTTATCTTCAACAGAGGGACAATACCTTGGGCCGGTTGCCAAGATCTCGCCGCTGTACATAGGGGAACGGTCAATGTTTTGTTCTATTATTTCGTGAGACAACCGACAGGTTCTTGTCGTGTGACAGGGTTCGTTTTTTGGATTAAACTTTTTGGTAAAATGGGAAAAGGGAGTTGGGTTTTTGTCCCCAAACTCCTCAGCTGTTTTTGACCAATCTATACTGGATCTAAGCGCCCTTGGTGGTGTGCCAGTTTTTAGGCGCATTTTTCTAAAACCAAAAGAAACCAGGTTTTCAGTAATGCCATCTGACCGACTCTCCCCCATCCTCCCCGCCGGGATTTTTCTTTCACCAATGTGAATTGTTCCTGAAAGAAAAGTGCCGCAGGTCACAATCACAGATTGCGCCGATATATGGGTCCCATCCCTGAGTGAAACACCCGTTGTTTTATTGTTTACTATGTCTATCGAAACGACCTCACCCTCAACAACAACAATATTTTTTAAATTAAAAACTAAACTAGAACAAAAAGACTCATACGCTCTTTTATCTACTTGGGCTCGCGGAGACCAAACAGAGCGCCCCTTGGACTTGTTTAGCATTTTGTGTTGTAGGCCAGATAAATCAGCGAACCTACCCATTACGCCGCCAAGCAAATCTAACTCCCTAACTAATTGGCCCTTAGCGACGCCGCCAATCGCAGGGTTACAAGACATTCTTCCTATTCCTTTTTTGTCCATAGAAACAAGCCCCACAATGAGGCCAAGTTTTGAAAGAATGTTCGCAGCTTCCACCCCCGCGTGTCCACCACCAACAACAACAACATCAATTTTGTTATTAGGTTTCACGTGAAACTATTTTCCAACACAGAACCGTGAAAAGATTGTGTTTAGAATGTCGTCTGGGGTTGTTTTTCCAACCAGCCAATCAAACTGTTTTATCGCCTCTTTTAGGTGTATAGATATTAACTCTAGTTGGTTCTGAGTTGCGGTATTCGAGGAGCGCTTTAAAGCCCGCAACACCTTTAACAGTATGGTGTGCTGCCTTTTGGTTGTTAGATATATATTCTCTTTTTGTATTGTGCTAGACTCAATGATTTTAGCGGTTTCTTGTATTAAAGTGTCAATCCCTGTTCCGAATTTTGCTGAAAGAAGCAATGCCTGTTTGTCGGTTTTTATTAGAGCTTTTTTTTGTTGTTTACTTAACAAGTCTAGTTTGTTATATATCGTGATGGTTGGAGCGGCGGTTGGAAGGCTTTCCGTTTTCGTTTTTGTTGTTGGGTCAAGTATTTGATATATTAAATCAGCGCTTTCAATTTCAAGTTTTGTTTTGTTTATTCCTTCTTTTTCGATGGTTTTTTTTGTTTTTCTAATGCCAGCAGTGTCTACCAGTAGGATTGAATAATTTGCTATTTGAATGGTTTCGTCGATAAAGTCACGAGTGGTGCCTGGCTGATCAGAGACAATTGCGCGGTCATGACCAAGAAGAGCATTGAACAGTGTAGACTTCCCAACATTAGGCGGGCCGACAATAACTATCCTTATGCCATCGTGTAAAAGTTTAGAGGCGTTATATGATTTTATAAGTTTTTTGACTAGCTTTTTGTTTTTTTTAATCTCTTTTGAAACCGTTTTTATGGTTTTTGGGTGGTTGTCTAGTTCGGAGATATCCAACTCATATTCTAAATGAGACAGCGCATTAATTAATGATATTCTTAATGTTTTTAAATGAGCGGAAAGTTTCCCAGCTGTGTTGTTTATTGATAGCGCCACACCCCTATGTGTTTGTGCATTAATCAAGCTAAAAACAGCCTCCGCCTGAATTAAGTCTATTTTATTGTTTAGGTAGGCGTTTCTTGTAAACTCACCTGGTTCTGCTATGCTTAGGCCAAAACCAGACAGCTCATCAAAAACAGCCCTGACAATCAAGGGGTTGCCGTGGGTATGTATTTCAACTACATCTTCACCTGTATACGAGTTGGGTGCCTGGTAGTATACAACAATAACATTGTCAATTAAATGATTGTTTCTATTATATATACTAGACACAACTGTTTTTCCGTGAGTAAATTTTTTAGTTTCCATTTTTGTTAGTTTGGAAAGACTCTCTAGTGATAGCTGGCCACTCATTCTAATACTTGACGTGGCGGATCTTCCAGGGGCCGAAGACATGGCATAATATGTACGATTATTTTTACTCATCTGTTGTTGGTGGCAGCATAGGCCGGACACGGCGCACCCATCGCGCGTATTGAGGGCCTGTTTTATTAATAGTCGTTAGACCGCATTTTATAATGAAAACAAAACAAATAAACACATGTGTTGGAAAAAAGTGAAGATCTTTATGATCTATAACATAAATAAAAACAGTAGGAACGGATATTATATGAATTTTTGGTATTAAAAGCGGATGATTATATGTTTTATTTGGGGTTTTCTTATTAAAGAGCCAGGGGTTGGTACTGTAATAGATATTTGGAAACTCTATTTTTTTAATTATTATTTTTTGTGGTATCATATATAAAACATAGAACGCTTTGGCGGGTTAAATATAGAGGCAAAGACATTGTGGGTTGTGATTGCGCCCATAATTAACGGCGCACCGGGGCAGGCTTTTTACACACCTGTTGATAAATTTGTCGTAAATGCTTCCTTGGTTTCATTATGTTTCTCTAAAACAATAAAAACAATATTTTATGCTATGTCTCCGCCTTCGCTAGCGCTGGCTCTGCTCTTGTAAATTTTTGTTGGATTATTGTTAATACATTAAACAAGGTATAATATAAATTCAACCCAGATGGAAAACTGTTAAACAATAAAAAGAAAAACCCCATCATAAAATACTGCATCATCTTTTGCTGTTCTTGTTGTGGTCCCCCGACTGTCATCATTTTTTGTTGAGCATACATTGATAGAGCCATAATAATTGGTAGCGCACAAACATAGTCTCCATAAATAGGAACCTTAAAGGGAAGATTAAAAATAATATCTGGAGCGGAGAGGTCGTTAATCCAAAACACGAAAGGTTCTCCGCGCAATTCTATGGTTGATCTAAACACCGTAAAAAGCGCTATTAGAAGTGGCATCTGTAGTAATATGGGCAGGCAGCTACCCATTGGATTAACGCCCTTCTTTTTATATAGCTCCATCGTTGCTTTGTTCAGCTTTGTTGGGTTGTTTTTGTGTTTGTCTCTTAGGCTACTTATCTCTGGCTGAATTGCCTGCATTGCTTTTGTAGACTCGTAACTTTTCTTTGTAAGGGGATATACTATAAGCTTTACCATTATAGAAAAAACAATTAGTATAACCCCGTAGTTTGGAATATAGCCATGCATTGATTTTAGTGTCCACAAAACCCCTTTTGATATTGGCCTTATTATTGCCCACCCAAAGTTCATTATTGATTCCAGGTTTATGTTTAAACTTTTGATCCTGTCGTATTCTAGGGGTCCAAGATAAAGCGATACAGCAACCCGTTCGTTTGCTGGCAGCTCTATACCTATATCATATAATTCTTTCCCTTTGTTCGATGCTGAAATTGTTGACCCAACAATTTGGTTTTCGCCATTATCTAACAGGGCTGCAACAAAATATTTTGTCCTTATTGCCGCCCAATCGGTTTGTCCTTTGTATTCATTATTAAACGCCTCTCCGGATCCCGCTTTGATATCTAATAGCTCACCACCTTGTTGTAGGTAGGCTCCAAAATATGTTTTTTCTGTGGTGGTGTCTTTTTCTGTTGTTGGTAAGCCTCCGGGCCAGCTAAACAAAAAACTGCCACCTAAGATGTCGGCTGAAACACTTGAGGCGTCGATGTCTATGTCCATTATAAAATCGTCCGGATAAAGCGTTATTGTCTTTGTAATGGTTTTTTCACCAAGCTTGTTCGTATAGGTTATTGTTTCTGGCTCAACAAGATATATACTATCAATGGCCACGCTCTGAACCCAACCATCTCGAAGGTTAATTATGTCACCATCTACACCGCGAAAGCTTATTAATAAATTGTTTTTGTTTTCTGGTGTCGCAAGATCAACAAAGGAACTGTCTGGGAAGAGATGATCCTTGATTTTGAAAGAGACAACAGAGCCCCCGCTGGCTGAGCTGAGCTTGGCTATGTATAAATCAGATTCAACAATAATTGTTTTGTTTTCTATTGTGGTCAGCGAACCAAGGTCAAACAACTGCTGTGGCAGGTCGTTGGTTTTGTTCTCTATGGGTGTATCATTATCAAAGCTATCAATAGCTTCTCCATCAAGGCTCTCATATTGCGGTTGCGGGGCTGGAGAGACGAGCTCCATATAATATGGGGTTAAAACTAAAACGAGGGTTATTAATAAAAGGGCGGTTAGGGTGTTTCTATCCATCGTGATTTTTGGGATTATTTATTACTTATTGTTTTGGGATATACCAAAAACCACCCGGCTCTGGCTGTGTTTAAATATTGAGAAGCGGAGGCGTCGTTGCAAAAATCTGTTTTTGGTGATAAAACACCTACGCAGATAGCACCTTGCGACCCTTTTTTCTTCTTCTGCGTATAACGGCCCGACCGCCAACGGTTTTCATTCTTGAGCGAAAACCGTGCTTGTTTTTTCGTTTACGCCGACTTGGTTGATATGTTCTTTTCATAATATATACTTTAAAAAGCCGAGAAAGATACAAAACCCCAACAAACAACACAAAAACTAAAAACCAAACAGGGAAAGATAAAAAGACTTAGGAATACAAAATAACCAAAGTAATTTATAGAAAAATAGATATGTGGAAAACCTGTGGATAAAGAAAATAGATATGGCTAAAAAAACCTGGAAAAAAATAAAAGAAGATCTTTCATGTCAGTTGCCTGGACACACAATAAGTACCTGGTTTGACCCAATTAATCCGGTTGCTATTGACGGTGATAGTTTAATATTAGAGGTTCCAAGCCAGTTTTTTTATGACTGGATTGAGTCGCACTATCGCCACCACATAAACAAATCAATAGAGACGCTTAGGCTTAATAGTATTTCCACAAAATTTATTATTTCAGCGGAAACACAGGAAATAAAAACAGACGAAAAACAAGACCTAACCCCCATAAAAAAATCACCGCTTATTCCTATTTTGAACAGAGAACATAGTTTTGAATCTTTTATTGAAGGGTCAAACAATCAGTTTGCGAAAACTGCCGCAGAGGCTGTAGCAGAAAACCCAGGAAAACAATCGTTTAACCCGCTTATTGTTTATGGTGGCACCGGCCTAGGAAAAACACATCTGTTGCACGCTATTGGAAACAGGGTTTTAGAGACGCAGCCGGATCGTAGAATTGTCATCGCGACAAGCGAAAAATTCACCCTAGACTTTGTGAACGGACTGAGGAAAAACAGAACCATTGAATTTGCCCAGCAATACAGGCGGGCAGATATTTTACTTATTGATGATATTCAATTTTTCAGAGGAAAAGAGCAAACACAAGAACAGTTTTTTCATACATTTAATGAGCTCTATCAGGCAGGAAAACAAATTGTATTAACCGCAGACAGATACCCAGGAGAGATGCAAGGGCTACAAGACAGACTACTGTCTAGGTTTCAGTCCGGACTCTCTGTAGATATTCAACCACCAGACTTTGAGGTTCGTGTTGCTATTCTAATGGACAAGGCCGAAAGAAACGGGGTAGATCTTCCATATGATATAATTGAGTTTATCGCTACTCACATGCGTAGCAACATAAGAGACCTAGAAGGTACAATCATAAGGCTACTCGCAAGATCGTCGCTGATGAATCAAGACATTGATCGAGACCTTGTTCAAGAGGTCGTAAAAGAACGCATAGGGAGCCGGCCCACCAGAGATCTTTCTATGGAAGATGTTGTGAGAAAGGTTTCGGAGCGTTCGGGGATACCAGAAGATGGCATTGTTGGAAAAAGCAGAAGAAAAGAAATTGTAGAGGCCAGACAAACGGCAATGTTTTTATGTAGGAATATTTTAGACAGCTCGCTAAGCAGTGTGGGGATGCATTTTGGCGGGAGAGACCACACCACCGTTATGCACGCGATTAAAACCATTGAAAAAAAGAAATCAAAAAAGAAAAACATTGGCGAACACATTGCCCAAATAACACAAGAATTGAGCTTTTTCTAGTTCAACAAACAGACTTCTTTTATAACCACAATAAATTCACTTAGGTTGTATATATAATTAGGAATGAGGATTTGAAAGCTATATGCCAGCTTGTGGTTTTACTTTGTTTTTTTACTACAGCCACAGCACAAATAAATTTTCCAAGCACAAAAATCAAATACGTTGTTTCTGGAGACACGCTGACCCAGCCATATTATAGAAACATCAGCCTTGACAGTACATCAGAACACATTAAATATGCGATTGTTTCACTACATGGTGACGGAAGAAACTCATACGAGCATTTTAGTGTTATCACACAATTAACAACGGGCGTTGGTCTTCAGGATTCAACAATTCTACTTGCGCCGACATACCCAATTCAAGATGACATAAATCAATATAATTTAAACGACGATGTTCTTTATTGGCCAGATGGTGACTGGAACGCGGGGGACTTGTCGCGCAACACACAATCCAACCCAAGACCATTTAGGATAAGTTCTTTTTCAACAATGGACACTATTTATCACCGGCTGGCAGAAAACAACCCAAGCCTGGAAAAGATTGTGTTAACCGGGCACTCTGCGGGCTCTCAAATGGTTGTTCGCTATGCGGCGGGGGGAAGAGCGCAAGAGGCTCTCGGTGGAAACAACATAGAATTTGTTTATGTACCAGTAAACACGCCCTCTTTTCTGTATTATGATGGAAACAGGGTTTTAGATGAAGCCACAGAGGTCTTTGATTTTGGACCAACGGAGTGCACATCGGCAAACCAATATAAATACGGCCTTGATAATTTAAACCAGTATATGGAGACCACAGGTGAAACAAATATAATAGATCACTTCAAACTGGCAAACACAACCTACCTCATTGGTCAATATGATTTTGGCGGGCAAACAGGTACCTGCGCCAGAATGGTGCAGGGATACAGCCGACTTATCAGAACATACATATATTTTTCATACATTGGATATTTTTATGGTGACACAATATATAACAATCACCGCATGGCTGAAATACCTGGGGCCTCACACGATTTTGGTGAAACAGTTCTTACAGACTGTGGTAAAAAATCAATATTTGATGTTGGTGACTGCGGAATATATGTTGACGGCACACAACTATTTAATCATCAACCGATTGCAATCGCAGAATCAGACCAACTTATGAATCCCGGGAGCCTGGCTATTTTAAACGCCTCTGAAAGCTATGACCAAGATGGCGAAATAGAAACATATAGCTGGACACAGTTATCGGGAAGCCCTATAAATATTGAATTTTCAGACAGCGTTTTTGCTCAATTTGTGGTGCCAGAAGGTGGCCTCGTTGATGTGGAGCTTGTGGTGGTTGATAATGAAGGAAAGTCAGGAAAAGATAGCGTAAGGGTTGTGGTTAACCAACCACCAATATCAAACGCTGGTGGTGACCAGCAGGTTGGTTACTCGGAGGTGGTTTTACTTGACGGCTCAGAGAGTGGCGATGAAAACGGGGAAATATCAAGTTTTTTATGGGAACAACTGAGCGGGGAAGTGGTTTCTGTTTTTTCTGCTGACCAAGAGGTTGCAACGTTTTATTCTCCAACCACGGAGGGCTCGCTATCATTTGTCTTGTCTGTTTTTGATGGGCAGGGACTTAGCGACAAAGACACCTCCAGCGTTTTTGTTTCTTCCTTATCTATTTCTAACAAAAGTGCCGAAGGAAGAAAAAACAACATATCGCTATCACCAAACCCTTTTAACTCTTCGCTTTTAATTAGTTATGTAAACCAAGCGTCTCCACTAATAAATAGCGTTGTGGTTTATGATGTTGTTGGGAAAAAAATACAACAATGGTTTGTTTCAAATAAGACAGACAAAAAAATCAACATTTACTGGAGCGGCAAAGATGACCGTGGATTTGAAATTAGGTCGGGTTTATATTTTGTGCGCTTTGAAAGCAACAATGGTTCAATTATAAAAAAGGTTACTTATTTAAAATAATGTTCAAGGGTTTATGTAAAAAAACAACATACACTGTTTTAGTGGGTTCGTTTTTATTTGGTCAGGATCCAATTATTAGTGTCTGGTATATTGGCACAAGAGTTTCTGGGGGTGGCCCATACAACCACTATATGGAGCTTTATAACCCAACAGAAGAGCCCATAAATCTTAGCCAGTATGCACTAATAAAAGGACACGGTCAAACCCAGGGTGGCAATATTCAAAGTGTTGAAGGCACACAAGAATGGGGGAATACTCTTGGCAACTCAGGCGTTTCATTTAACCGGCTCCCGAACTTTATTTTGTTTCCCGGCCAAACCTATGGTATTTCCAGAGACGTGTCCCACATAAGCCTCCAAAACCACGCAGACCTTGTTTTTGAGGACGAATGTGTTTTGTCTATCAGCGGCGATGATGCGGTTGGACTTTTTAAGGCGGAGGGCAGCCTGGATGAGGTTTTGGCAGCAACCGACAGCATTCCAATTGATTGTATTGGAGACCCAACCTATGATCCAGGAGCAAGCTGGCAGGTATCAGGTGAGACGGGGCCACCAAACTCAACCAGCATAACAGGATACGGCGTTACAAGGTTCGCTATTCTTACCAGGAAGTCCGATGTCTGCTATGGCAATGCGGGCAACTGGAACCTCTCCCGGGGGTGTGTGACCGACAGCTGTACAAACTGGCTAACAGATACGCCACAAACCGCATATGAAAACAGTGAGTGGGACGTTTACGCCTGTTATTATCCAGATATCGACGGTAACACTGGCCCAGGTTATGAGCCAGAGACAAACACAAATTGTGATGAAGACATATTGGTAATGGAGACATACGTAAACACATGTGACCTGTCTGAAAACGAAACCCCGGTCTCCAGCGCCGGGACTAACCAGACGGCTAGCTATAGCCAACTGGTCACGCTGGATGGTTCCGGAAGCCTAGACCAGGATGGAACAATTGATTCTTACCTGTGGTCGCAGATATCTGGGACAATTATTACACTAAACAACCCAGAAGAACAAACAACCACTTTTACCTCACCAAACGAAGAGGGAGACCTTGTTTTTAAATTGGTGGTTACAGATAATGAATCCGCTAGTGATGGTGACACAACAATCGTCACAATTGTCAACACAAACATCAATCCAAGTGCTGGTGCCGGGGAAGACCAGTTCGTTGGTTTAAGTGAGCTGGTTACACTTGACGGCTCTGAAAGCTCTGACCCAGATGGCACCATCGCATCTTACCTTTGGTCTCAAATATCTGGAACAAGTGTTGCGCTTAGCTCACCAAGTGAGGCAACAACAACGCTCACCTCTCCTGCGGAGGAAAACATATTGGTGTTTGCACTATCTGTTACAGATGAGCTTGGCGGCACAGACAGCGACACGGTCTCTGTGTTGGTGCAAAACACAACAACCTCTGTTGATCAAAACACAATTCCCAACGAGCTAAAACTATATGGAAACCACCCAAACCCATTTAACCCAATTACAGAGATTGTGTTTCAGGTATTAAAACAAACAGAGATTAGTTTGACCATATATAATATAGCTGGACAAAGCGTTTGGACAAAAAACCTTGGGCAAAAAGAAAAGGGGGTCTACAAGGTTCCTTGGAAAGGGGAAACAACCACTGAGCAACCGGCTGTCAGTGGTATATATTTTTATCGAATCAATGTTGGTGATAAGCACTTAATTGGTAAAATGTCACTGGTTAAATAGTCTAAACAAGAACACAAAGGCAAAATTTATTTTTAAAAAAAGACAAATAAGTTTTTATTTGTTTTTAACAGTCACGAAACTGGTTGGTTTTGATACTGTGACTATATCTGGAACCATTGTTGATGGCTCTGAAAACCCGCTCCCCGGGGCAAACATTATACTAATCAACACCCCTTATGGTGGGGTGGCTGATCCCCAAGGGTTTTATAGCATTACAGTTCCAACCAACACCGTTTCAGATAATAAAGCGACTATAGGGGCCTCCTTTATTGGTTTTCGCTCTACAGTAGACTCGGTCTTATTCTCGGGTCAAAAAGAGACCGTTGTTAATCTTGTTCTTGTTCAGGATGTGCTTGGGCTTGAGACAGTGGTTGTTACAGGACTAGGCGGCAGAGAAGAAAAGAAAAAACTGGGCGTATTGATTGAGTCTGTAAAGCCCGAGGCTGCTCAAAAATCAGGAGAAACAAATATTGTAACAGCCCTTAGAGGAAGCGTCCCAGGCCTCGAAATTCGAAAAACAAGTGGTGACGCGGGGACCAATGCATATTTTAGGATTCGCGGAACCGGAACAATCTCCGGGGGACACGAACCACTAATTATTATTGACGGCTTGCCGGTAAACTCTAGCACGAGAACCGTGGGCGGTGATGAGTCTGTTCAGAGCCCACGAAACAGATCAGAGGCCTCCTCTAGAACGTCAGACATTAATATTGACGATATTGCCTCGATTGAGGTTTTGAAAGGTGCCGCCGCCTCAGCAATTTATGGATCTAGGGCCTCAAATGGGGTGATACTTATCACAACAAAAAGCGGAAAAACAGGCAAGATGCAGATCACATACAAAATTCAACACGGACTCAACGGGATCAATAAAGACTATCCGCTTCAAACTTGGTTTGGGCAGGGAGCAGGGGGGGACACGATTACAAGCTCAACATTTAGCTGGGGTCACCCGCTAAACACCCCGGGGGCCCCATGGTATAGTCCCGGCCTACAAGAGGATAAAACATATGATCACCTTGGTTCCATATCTGGGCTTGGCCTAACAAAAGAACAAAGCCTTATTGCCTCTGGTGGAAACGATAAAACAACTTTTTATCTTTCTTTTGGCAGAGCCTATGAAAAATCACACTGGATAGACTGGAACAGTTACAAAGATCTTGTGCCGACCACCTATGGCCACGAACCAAACAGAGAAACCCCCTCTGACTACACGCGCTATACAATCAGGCTTAAAGGCAGTCACCTGCTTCGGGAGAACCTGACGCTTTCAAGCAGCATCTCATACGTTAAAGTAAAAACAAATAATATAGCCAGGGCCCATACCACAGATGGTATAGGAAGGGGGCTGCTGGCAACACCACCGGATTTTAATTTGTTGCCATATTTGAACCCACAAACACAGTACCACAGGTCTTCTACAAATGAATCACCTGCCGCACCACAGGGCCCCCACTCTTGGAACAATCCATACTGGGTCTTATTTGAGATGATGCAAGAACAGGAACTAAACCGGTCCTATGGAAACATTAAATTAGACTATAAACCAATAGACTGGGCCACAATAAGCTATAATGTTGGTGCTGACTATTCATTTGATAAGCGACTTGATTTGTTGCCAATTGGCACATACAGAAATGGCGGCATTGGGAGGATGTTTAGAAACCTAAACAACAGCCTAGAGTGGGACGCAAACTTTATCATAACTCTTGATGGAAATAGTTTGTTTGGCCGACCAACAAAACTAACAATGGGGCACAACCTGAACAGCCGGGCGTCCAATACAATAAAAAACCTTGGCAGTGAGCAGATTGTGCCAAATTATTTTCAAATGGAGAACTTTTCCAGTCAAACGATCACTGAATACATTTCCCTGATTAACACCGAATCTGTTTTTGCGCAGGTAACACATGATATATTAGATGAAATTTATCTAACCGCGGCGATCAGGCAAGATGGATCATCGACTTTTGGGCCCGCAGATAGAAACCACCTGTTTAAAAAACTTAGCGGAGCCTGGGACTTTACAAAAAGATTTACCATCCCGTTTGTTAACTACGGAAAATTTCGAGCAGCATATGGTGAAGCGGGAGAACAGCCAGAAGTATACAGTATCTACTCTGGCTATGTGTCTGATAACATTGGTTATTTTGAAAACAAAGTAAGCCTTGGTAAGGCCGGGGTCTATGGCGGCGTTCTTGGATATGTTTCAGACTCAAGACTTGGGAACCAGGTAATTCGGCCAGAAAGAAGAATAGAAAACGAGGTAGGCCTAGACCTAGAGTTTTTAGATAATAGGTTTGGGCTTAGCCTGACGGGGTATGGGACCAGAAGTAATGACGTGATCTTTACGATGGATGTGGCACCATCAACGGGGTCTGACAGCTACACGGCAAACGGAGCCATTATTGAAAACAAAGGACTAGAGCTTTCTCTTAAGGGAAATGTTATTGACAAAAAGGGTTTTAAATGGAGCTCTCGCATTATCTATGCAAGCAATGACAATATGTTGGTAGAAATGAATGGTGTCACAAAAGAGTCCGCGCAGTTTTTAGACCCCTCAAATATTCCCACTGACCAGCTTTCCAAGTTTACTTTTGTCGCTCCTGGACACCCGATTGGTGAATTTCGAGGATACAGTTGGGCCAGGTTTGGCTATGGAATTATAGCCACCGACCAAGATGAAAACGGAAACACAATACGTGTAAACATTGACTCTGTGTATGCAGGAACCTGGAAAAGAAACGACGTGTATGTACAGCGGGACGGCCTTCCGGATGTCAACTGGCAAACCGCCGAAGGTGAGGCTGGTGGCTATCTTTGGAGCGGATACAGCCCAAACCCGGATTGGACAGGAAGTCTTTATAATGAGATTAAAGTCTCCAACAATATCAGCATATCCTCTTTGATCGATATCAGCTCAGGTGGCCACGTGGTGAATTATACAAAAAACAAACTAAATGAGGTTGGCACCCACAAAGAAACCCAGTTGCGCTACCATGAATTGTTTGATAATCCATCCTGGGCCGGGTATGAAGATGGCGTTTCTACAGAGTGGGGAGAGGGGCTGTTTTCCGAGCTTTTAAATAACGGACACCGCGCAATTGGGCCGGGAGCAGAAAGTGAGATCAAGTATGACGAATCCTTTTTTACATCCACAATGGGAACAACCACAGATATTATTAACAATATTGAAAGCGCGAGCTATGTTAAACTAAGAGAGCTTTCTTTTTCTTATAAAATTGATCCAAGGATAATCAAAACATATGGTCTAAGTGGTGCGGACATAAGGCTAAGCCTTAGGGACCTTATCACATTATCAAAATATTCCGGATGGGACCCAGAGACCAACATGATGCAAAACAGAATATCTGGCGAGGACTATTTTAACCAGCCGCAAACATGGGGCGCCAACCTGTCTCTATATTTAAGGTGGTAATGATGCAGTATCTAAAAATAATAGTTTTACTTTTTTGTCTTTGTATTATATCTGGTTGCGAAGACTTTTTAACCGGTGAAAACCTTGACAACAACCCCAATAAAGTGGGCGACATTGATCAGATCTCTGTAGAGGCTCTTTTTGTGGGCTCTCAGGTAACCCTGTATGGAGTGATGGAGGGATACCTGAGTAGGCTGGTTACAATGTTTATGCAACAGCTTGGAGGTCAGCTATATAGCCACGCAGATGATTATAAGTGCGCTCCGCTTGACTGGCGCCTGGACGATCGGTGGTCTGATTTATATGGAACGGGGGGACTTGTAGATCTTAGAACGATACAAGAAAAGTCAGAAACACAGGAAAAATACATATTAAAAGGTGTTTCACAAATGTGGGAAGCAATGGTTTTTAGCACAGCCGCTGACTTGTGGGGAGATCTGCCGTATTCGCAGGCGGTTAATTCATTATATAATGAGCCGGGGTTTGACTCACAAAGGAGCATCCACGATGCCGCAATAACCCTAATTGACCAGGCAATAGATAACATTGAAAAAGGTCAAGACTTTTCAAACCTGAACGATTTTACATTTAGCGGAGACCAGGAAAAGTGGATATCCTGCGCCCGAACACTTCAGGCAAGGATTACACTTAATTGGGCAGAGGTAAACGGGGCAGGGGCCTATAGCCAGGCTCTGGCGTTGGCTGAACAGGGAATTAGTGACGCCTCGGGGGCCGGAGACTGGAGACCGTTTCACCAAGCAGGAAGTGATGGTGAGGAGTCCATTTGGCACCAGTTTTTTGATGAAAATTTATACGTAATGGGGGCGGGGCTTTTGTTGGTAGATATGTTAAAAAAAGATAACGACGGAAGGCTAACAATTTATTTTGATCCAGAGTCTGCGTTTAACGACTCTGTTGTTGGAATTTCTCCGGCAAGCGGAACACCACCATATGCCTCACAACTAAACCAGCTTACTGTTGGCTCAGAAAGTTGGGGGGTTGAGTGGGTTTCCTGGCATGAGAACCAGTTTATTCTAGCCGAGTGTCAATATAACTTAGGCCAAGAACAGGCCGCTTTGGCTACGCTAAACAACATTCTTTTAACGCTTGAACAGCGCTGGCAAGCGCTTGACCCCGACTGCCAGCTTCCCAGGTATGTAGACATAAGCGGCACCGAGCTGATAGCCGCAATCATGAATGAAAAGTATAAGGCTATGTTTTTAAATATGCAGACGATGTCGGACTGGAGGCGTACCGGCCATCCTGTTTTTGAGGATAAAAATGGAAACAGCACAGAGTGTGAAAGCGGCACACCAAGAAGATTATTATATCCTGAGCTGGAAAAGAAAACAAACGCAAACGTACCATCAGGTGATTCAATTTTTGACAGAGTAGAAAATGATCCAAGCTAAAACAGCCCCCTGGACACTTCTTGTTTCTTTATGTTTTTGTTCAGAGGTTGAACAGGTTTCTCCCCCGTGGGGTTTCGTTTTTGACGATTGGGCCGGAGAGCCGGTGGATGTTATTGTATATATTCCAGGTGGGGCTCATAAAAACACAGACATATTAATGGTAATTCCCGGAGCCTCGAGAGACACACAGAGGTTTCACGCCTCATGGTTATCACTTGCGAAAGAAGACACGTTTGTGGTTGTTACGATTGGGGCCAGCACAAAACACTTTCCAGATGAGTATTCGTATAACGCTGGAAATGTTATCAATGAAAGGGGTAATCTTGTCGTTCCCGATAGGTGGCTATTTAATGTGATTGAAAAAATATTTAACAAAGTGAAAGAAAAACACGGTCTTCAAACAGAAAAGTTTCACCTGTTTGGGCACTCCGCTGGCGGGGGATTTGTACACCGGTATATGCTTTTTATGACAGAGGCCCCGGTTGTAAAGGCGGTGGCCGCAAACCCGGCATTTGTAACGCTTCCAGATAAAACAGTGGGCTACCCATTTGGACTAAAAAACATTCCAATTAACAATACAATGATCAGCCGGTGGCTGGAGAAAAAGATGGCAATAGTTTTAGGGGCCGATGACACAGGCCCAAGGTCAAAACCTCTAAGCAATGGTTTACAGGCGAGGAGGCAGGGACCCAACTGCCTATCGCGAGGCAAGAGGTTGTTTGGGGATGCAAAAAAAGAGGCAAAAAAACGAGAAGTAAACTTTGGCTGGAGCCTGAATATTGTTCCAAGGGTTGGACATGACAACAGGCTGATTGCACCCCATGCGAGAAAATTTCTGTTTAATTAGGACACAAAAAATCAATGCCAAAAAAAGAAAAATCTAAGAAAAACCTGGCAATGCCCCTGGGGCCTATTTTGGGGTTTTTTGTTGGGCTGATATCGGTAAACCAGGGTCTTGATATTGTTGCAGGGATAACTCTTTGGATTACAATTTGGACGGCCACCTGGTGGGTCTTTGAAGCGGTCCCTATTCCGGTCGCATCTTTGGTCCCTATTTCTATGCTCCCACTTTTTGGGGTCCTAAACTCAAAACAGGTTGCACAGGCATATGGGCACAAATTGGTTCTGCTTTTATTGGGTGGGTTTTTACTGTCTAGGGCAATGGAAAAATCTGGTGCCCACAGAAGAATTGCCCTGAAAATGGTTTCACTATGCGGCGGCGGCGGCGGTAGATCGCTGATCCTTGGGTTTATGATTGCCTCAGCCGGACTAAGTATGTGGATATCAAACACGGCCACCACCCTGATGATGCTTCCTATGGTGATTGCTGTTTTGGATGGGGCAGAAGATAAAAAAATTCGAGTGCCCCTACTGCTTGGGGTTGCCTTTGCTGCAAACGTTGGTGGAATTGGGACCCCAATTGGTACGCCGCCAAACATGGTAATGATTGGATATTACGAGACAATCAAGGGGGTTGAGATTTCATTTTTAGAGTGGATGAAAGTTGGTGTCCCCGTTTCAGTCACCATGGTTGTTTTGATATGGCTCTGGCTAGGCAGGAACATAAAAACCAAATCAAAGGTTCCGCTGCCAAAGCCCGGTCGGTGGCGAAAAGAAGAAAAAAGAACCCTAATTATTTTCTTTTTTACTGCTCTTGCGTGGATGACAAGATCGGCCCCTTTTGGCGGCTGGAAAAGTTTTTTTGGGCTCGTCTCTGAAAACGATATGGGGCTCTATAATATTCTAAAGAACGCAAACGATGCCAGCGTCGCCTTTATTGCTGTTATCATTTTGTTTTGTACCCCAAGCGGGAACAAAAAAAATGAAAAACTCTTAGACTGGGAAACAGCCAATCAGATTCCCTGGGGCCTTATCATTTTAGTTGGCTCTGGTATTTGTCTTGGAATGGCAATCTTAGAATCAGGCCTGAGCGCACACGTGGCCAGCCTTCTTGTGGGCATTGATAAAATGGAAACAGTCTTTGTTATTTTATGTGTAGCCCTGTTGGTAACCTTTCTCACAGAGATCACAAGCAATACCGCCACGACCGTAATACTAATGCCCATACTAGGGGCCGTGTCTACAGCCAGCGGTTTAGATCCGACGCTTCTTCTTATCCCGGCGGCGATAAGTGCAAGCTGCGCGTTTATGCTCCCGGTTGCGACAATGCCCAATGCGGTGGTTTATGGTACGGGAGAGTTTTCCATCAAGAAAATGGCCAGAGAAGGGTTTGTGCTAAATCTCATTGGGGCGACGGTTGTGACAACCCTGTGCTACTCTATTTTGTTTTAAAACCAGATTCAAACCAGGCAAACACTCGTTTTCAATCAAAAACTTGACCCAACGGTCAACAGGCACTAAATTATTCATGGATATAGGATATTTGCGGGCGAATTAATAGTATCTTTTTCCACAGCACATACCAGACTAAACTTAAAGAACTAACTATTCAATTAGGGAAATAGTGGATGAACAAAAGATATTTCGTTTTTGACTTTTACATAGACCGGTCTTTTCCACGCCTCTTTTCCAGAGGTGGTTTCCTAATAGAGGCTTTAGTTTAACAAGACATTATAATATGGCTAACCAAGGAGAGTAAACATGTATCGTAATACACTAACTACTATAACATCAACCATAGCACTAACACTTAACCTTGTCTTTTCTCAGGTTGTGATCAATGAGATTCATTATAATCCAAGTGGCGCACAGGGCAGCGACAATGATTATGAGTTTATGGAACTCTATAATACAGGAACAGAGGCCGTTGACATGTCCGGCTGGTCCTTCACGCAGGGTGTGAACCACACCTTTGCAGATGGAACAACTCTCGCGGCCGGGGCATACATGATCGTCGACGTCGACCTTGCGCACAACGGTGGTAATCTTGATGCGAGCCCATACGATCCGGATGGAGAC